>MDSZ01179279.1_pt1 | contig 94543 bp, 90 predicted proteins | sample 811201 | NCBI WGS metagenome assembly MDSZ01 (sample SAMN05326647, study PRJNA326480) | marine metagenome | isolation source: seawater | place: Indian Ocean: North | collected 2010
TAGGATAAAAAATCTAATTGCATAATGTTTAAAAATTGTGTCGGCTAGGAACTACCACACTCCTAGCCGACTATGATTACTACTCTCCGATATACGCTAACACATCAGAAATACTTGTTGCTTTGTCACTACTGCAACCCTCAAGGCAATACTTTGCCATAGGAAACGCTTTGTCGAAAGCTCGCTTCCTCGCTAATGATTCGCCACTTAACTTCTGTGGCTTGAGTCTTTCCATCACATAGTCGTGATTATAATTTTGATTGTAGACTTTTGATTGTTTTGTTCTCCAAGCATTATAATTTTTTAATAAATTTTTTAAAATTTCATTAAGGTTATCTTTTGGAAACTTAGCAATATCTTCCATCAAGGTTTTGTCGTACCCATCAAAAAGCTCTCGCTCTTCGTACCACTTAACATAGTTTTGAACACCCTCGTCTTGCTTGACCAAATCTTCATAGACATCATCTAAGCAAATCCAATTATCCCTTTTCTCGATTCGACTCTTTAGGTTTTTACGAACACCCCAAATGTTTTCTTTGAAACTAGGAATGTTTTGTAAAAAATTCTTATGGAACATATAAGGATTAATTTCAACTTCGCCATCTGCACCAAGGTATTTTCTGTAAGGCTCAAAAGTAATTTTGTTCGCATAGTAATTAACATAATAGAATGTCTTACTATCGTCATCAAAATCTTCATCTTTGTCTATTCCCCAATAGGTGTCTAGGTTTGCCCACTCGTGATGGGTGTTTCTATAATCAAACTTTAGAATATCCATAGCTGATAAAGATTTAACATTACCTTTCTTCCTAGCTCTCTGTGGTGCAATGATTCGCTCGCACTCTGATAGCAGTTTGACATTTGGGTGGTTACAATCTTTGACTCGCTGAACACACAACGCTTGGGTATCGTATGTGCCATCAATACTATCGGCTTTCATACCCTCTGAATTGATAAGGATAATCTTACCTTTGTTACCATCTTTAAGATTTTCTTTTTCCCAAAGGTGCAGGAATAAACATCTTGACTTTGGAGAGCGAGGACTTGGATAATCATCAACAATATAGATTGTATCTTCTCTTGGTTCGTTTTCATTGTAGGTATATCTTGAATGAGAAAAACTCAAGTTACCATTTTCTCTAGTGGTAATGTGGGTTTCTTTGGCAATCCAATCTTTAGGAAACAAAACACCATTTACATCTTTAAACTTCTTAGAAGAAATTTTGAGCTTTGCACCAAATCTCTGTCTGTAAGTTTCCATAGCTTTATACATAATCTCACTAGCTTCATAGAAAGTATTGGCTTTGTCCATTTGACTGCCCAATGTTTCAGCGAGCTTGGCGAATATCTTATCTGATGCTTTCTTGAGAGCTTGTTTGACTTGTGGGTTGTACTCCAATGTCTCACGACTATGGTGCAACTTGAACTCGCCAATCTCTGCTTTGTAAACAAGACCTTTTTTAAACATAAACCATTCGTCATCTTGGTTTACTTTGTATGGAATACCACCCATAAGAACATAAGGCTCGTCTCCATAGTGAGCAACATCTTGCCAATAACTATTCTCTTTATACAAATCAAATACATCATTGGATTCTTGTGCTTCGCCTAATGTTAAATCGCCCCAATCTTCATTGAGTAGTTTAATATCATCTTTACGATACCACCAAGTTTTTTTAAAAATTTTAAAAAATTCTTCAATGTCATCTTTTTTGATTCCTACTTGCACATAGATTCCATCAGCTTCTTTAGTTGGCTGACTTTCAATCTGTGAAACAATAGTATCGTCTTGTTCGTCCACTCTTATAATATAGGAATGTTTGTGACCTTGGTGTACTGACCTTACAATAAAAGAATCTGTGTACGATAAAGGTGCGAATCGCCCAATGCCGAAACCACCGATTGATTCGTTGGAGTCACGCTTGGTTGACTTGCCATACTTAGTATAAAGACCAAGCATATCTTCCTCACTCAAACCACACCCAAAATCTCGTACTATAAAGTTTGGTTCAATTTGGGTTGGTAATTGAATATCTACCTTTTCGCTTTTAGTAACATCAAGTGCATTTGCAATAATCTCACGAATGGTAGCTAACAACGGATTAGAATAATTGTTCCGTAAAAGAGAAGCGATATATCGCATATCCTCTTGGTCAATCGAACAAGACTTTTCTTTAAAGTCTGCTGATTTGGTAATGTTTTTGTTATTGGATTTAATAATCATAGTGCCGATTAGATACATAAAATTCTGATATGTCAAACCGAAAACACAAAAAAAATCGCCTCTTTTCAGAGACGATTTCGTAAGTAGTTGAAAACAAACAACTTATATGAAAAATTTTTTTTTACTTTTTTCCGATAATTTTACTGATAAGACCTTGTGCTTTACTTAAAAGACAACATTTCTTACCAACAAAATATCCAACAAAGAATACGATTAAAAAACTGATAATATCCATTTTTTTTAAAATTTTTTAATTTTTTGTAGCACTACTCTTTTTAGTAGTCGTTTTCTTGGCAACCCTTTTCTTAGCTACCTTTTTCTTGGCAGTCTTTTTAGTTGCTTTCTTCTTTGGTGTAGAAGCAGTTTTTTGCTTCGGTAAGCCCGAATTTGCATAAGTCGGCTTATTCGTGTATGATGTCTTATTTGCATCACACGACTTCGTTGAGCAATTTTTGCTCTTTTTGGTTTCATAGATTGCAACACCAATGATTGCAACTACGAGCCAAGTTAGTGGGTTTGTTAATAATTCCATTGTATATACTTATTTGCGATTTTATTTATTTGTGAGCGATTTTTAGACTTCATCTGAGTCTTTATGTTTGTCGGTAATGTGACGCTCTTGAATAAGAATCTTAAGTTTCATATTCAGTCTTATCATATCATTATCTAATGATTGTATTTGCTTCTTTAGCTTTCCCAATGAAGCACCCACATCACCCAAAGCAGGATTTACTTTTGTTGTAACCCATTTCCAAATGTGCCACACAAAGAATCCTAGACCGATTAACGCTATTAGCGAGAATCCGAACTTGGCAATTACATCTGCCCAATGTTGAAATTCATATCCACTCATATTATTTATTATAATTTATTTTGTTTTTTTTCTAAAATATTTTCTTTATTTGCTCTTATATACTCTTTTTTTTCTGTTTCTTGTTTAAATTTCTCTAACCAATAGACTTTTCGCTCTAAATCATCTACTCGCTTCTGCATTTTTTCCCAAATGCGATTAAATTGCCATTGTTCGTCCATATATAAATTACACTATTCAATCGTTAAATAACCTTATTTGGTCTCAAAGTATTCGGTGACAAATTTGTATGTTAAGTAAGGCATGTGTTTCTGTCGCACCAAATACCCTCGTTGCTAGGTACATTTGTATATTTGCTTTTTATGTATTCCCACGCTAAACTAAATCTAGTTCTATTAGATTTATTTTCGTAGCACCCGTGTATCAAATTTATATTAAAAAACACAGCGTAAGGAGCATCTAACTCTAAATCTAGTATTTCTCCCCTTATCTTAGATTCGTCAATCCAATGTAAACCTTTAATATCGGATTTTATAGTGTGTGCCTTTATACCTTTTTTGTGTGAACTTGGCACAACCCTCAAACAACCATTTTCTTTATTTGTGTCTTGTAGATAGATAGCACAACTTACGCATTGTTTTTGGTCACCTTTGAAATAAAAATTATCTTGGTGCATTAAAGTTGATATGCCTACATTAGGTATCATTGGAAAAAATTTAGAAATGTATACATCTATATTATCATCAGTATCCATTATTTTTCTAGCAGTTTGTGTTAAAGTGCGATTATTACTGAGATTAAAAAAATCTTTAGAAAAGTTGCAAGCACCTTCTATTTTATTCATATTTCTTGGAGAATTGAGTCTAAACAAACCTTTGCCTCTGTCTCCTACAACCTCTTGGTCTTCGGTTAAATCTAATGATTGTTGATAATATTTATTAGCGACTTCTAATAAACTATTATAGTCATCGGTATCAAGAAAATCCTTAACAACAACATAACCTAATTCATCGAATTTAGAAATGTCAAAATTAATCGTCACGGGCGTCTTCTTTACCTTCGCTTGCCGCAATTCTATCTATATTTGGCTCGCAACCGAACGCACACGAAAATTGTGCATCAATCTTAACAATATCGTTGTTCATTACATCTACTTTATTTTCAAGCGACAATAAAGATTTTGAAATGCCATCAATTCTATCTGTCACTTGTGCTAATAAAAATTTAAGTATAATAAACAAAAACCAACCAACTGCTAATGCACTTGCAATTGGAATCCCTATTTGTTCTACAAAGTTTAGTATATCTCCTATCATAATGTTTTATTTGGCTTCATATTTTTTGGCGAGCTCTTCTGCTTTTTCACGGAGCTTTTGCATAGTTTCCTCATTAATTACTGTTGTTGTCATCCTTTGCGTCCTCCTGGTGTGAAATAGAATCCAATGATTGCCCCCAAAGTGGTGATTGCAACAAGAGAGATGTGTCCCGTCGTAATACTGGTGGTAATATCTGCTCCACTCGGGAAAGTAATGAGTCCCCAGAGGATTTCGGTTGGCTCTTTATTTTCTGGGGGGGTGAAGGTGACGAGAGTGACTCCAGGGTAGAGGGTGCAGAGTATCGAGATGATTGCAAAGTTGAGCATCCCCATAAAAGCGATAAGACGACGAGTAGCACGAGTAAACATGCCAGTATCTTTGTCAGTTTCACCAATGAGCATTTTTTGAAACTCGATGTCCATTCCACGGATTTGCATGTCTCTAATAAGCTCACGACGTTCTTTCGCAGCTCTAGACTCTGAAATGCCTTGAAAAGCGCCACCAAGAATCTTAAGCATACTGCCCATCCCAGTCGCCCCAAGTGTCGATAATAGCATCGTGACAAGTCCAAACATAATTTCATTTACACTATACTAAGTTTATTTGGAAATTTTTCAATTTGGTGTGAACTGAAAAGCTATTTTACCGTAATTTTTATCTTCTCCACCAATCCAAGCTTCAAACTCCATGCAGTCGTCTCCAATAATAAATTTGTTTATTTCTGCGTTAAAAACTTCGTTTTGGAACTTTATTAGGTAAAGTTGGTGGAATTTGTGAGTTATTTCGGCTTCTCCAGACAATTTAGCTAATCTATTCATGCCTTTATTTGTTCCAACTACCTTTATATTCCCTTTCATAATTAATTTTACACATATTTATACAAAACCCAACCTCTCGTTCCGTAACGAAATGGTATTTCTGATTCTATAACAAAATCTTCTTTAACAAGTTTATCAAAAGCTTTAACAACATTTGCACCGTGATAACATTCATAATCATCTAACATAACTATTGTATGTTTTTTTGACAATTTTCTACAATTTATTATATCTTTTTCTGGAATATCGTCGTCGTGACCACCATCTATAAAAATAAAATCAAACTTTTCTTTTATTTGGGGCAAAACCTCTCTGGAATCACCTAAAATTAAATTATGTCTATCTGGATACTTGGTAGAAATATAGTTTGAGCAAGGAATTACATAGTTATGTTTGTTTATATCAACAGATGTTACCTTGATATCATCTCTTTGCGAAAGAAAAAAATCAGCTGAGTGACCTGCATTAAAGCCGATCTCTAAGATATTATTAATTTTTTTATTATTTTTTAATAATTCTGATATCTTTCTTTTTTGCTCAGAATAAATTTTGCCTTCAATAATATTTAAATTATTTTTGGCTATAAAAACGGCTAAACTATTCAAAATTATTATATTTCTAATCTATCATATGGTGTAGAGCAACCAGTAGAACCATCTGGATATCTAGATGTTTCATAAAACATTAAGTAACCTGTTTTACCATCTTCTCTAACCCCAGAAACAAATTGCTCTGTACCTGTAAAGTAAAAATATTTACCTTGACCTTCGTAGATTTTTCTCATCCCTGTAGCATCGTTAGCCCAATCAAGTATGCTATCAAGTTCTCCAGTTCCTTTTGCATATTTAACTCCAGAAAGTGCACGTGTGACATACTCAGCCTCTCTTGCTTGCTTATCTTTATATATATAGTGGTCGTTGTGTGGGATATCCCAATTATAACTGTAATGGCAAGCTTCAGTTGTAACAACTCTGTCTGCTCCAGCCATATCTTGCATTGGCATAAAATAGGCAACATCATTTCCTGGTTTAATTAACTCGCCTGTTGGATTATAAAAACTTCGACCCGTATTAACGTTATCAGAAAGTATTTTCCTAAAAGCTCTAAAGTGGTTCATATGCCAACCTTGCTCTCTTAATTCTGGCACTCTCATATTTGTAGTGTATGTAACTCCATCTATAACAATTGGTTGGTTAAAATGCTCTGGACCTCGTGGTTTGTTACTAATCCTATAACATTTAGCTCCTCCATCTGCGTACGCAAACTTTTGTGTTGATTGATACATCAAGTGCTGTGGTTGCATATTTTCCATAACGTATGAAACTGCTTTTGGGCTATGTAAGTGGTCGTCTCCGTCAACAATACCACAAATTGTACCAGTGTCTTTTATATAATTATCGACAGCATTTTTTTGATTTACTGCTGGAGATTGAACTCTTTCTTGATTTCTAATGTAGAAAATATCTTTTCCATTTTGTTGACCAGAGAAAAAATTAGCACTTGTTTCTGTTAAGCCAGTTATTTTAGCAAATAAAACATCCTCTGAAGAATCCTCCGAAGCATCGTTGATAAATATAACCCCTAAGTCAGTATATGTCTGATTTAAAGTACCATCTATACAGGTAGCTACGTAATCTTCACAATTATAAAATGAAGTCAGTATAACAAATTTATTTTCTAGTTTCATAATTAATCTAACGTATTGAATCTTTCGTGAACGCCTCCAGTAAATCTTATCTTTTCATTATCATCACTCTTTGGGTCTGAATCAAAAATCATTATTTCTGGTATAAATCCTTGATAATCTGAAGCGTTAGTAGTATTTGTGCCAAAACCAACATTTAAAACTCCTGTCCCTAAAAATCCAGTATTATCAAATGCAATAGAATCACCAGACGCAATGTAATAACTAGTGCCATCGGCATCAGCAGTCATAACGAGATGTTGAAAACCTGTAGTGCGTGTGAAATCATCGCCTATAATTGTATTGGTCGCATCGCCACTAAAATGAATAACGGTGCTTTGATCTGCTCCTGGTGCAATTGACCCAAATACTGCAAATGTAGGATTACTTAGAACACTGGCTTGGTAACTCTCTGGACTATTACCAATAGTAAAAATAGTTTCGGCACCCAAAGGAATAGAATCTAATTTATAAGCAATAGATATTGTTCCTTGGCCTTTAAATGGTATGCTTGCAACAGACTTAAGTTTACTGCCATTTCCGTCTTGTTCAAAACCAACTAACTCAGAATCATTTAAAGCACTGGGTAAATAAGTTCCATCTACAAAAGCACCTGTTTTTTCGTTACCAACCCTAATTAAAGGTCTATCTTCTATTTGTTGATTAAACCAGCTTGCATCTACAGAACTATCAAAAGGACCATTGTTTCCTGGACCAGTTTTTTTAATTCGCCAGTTTGCCACGCCCATAGGTTTGTTAGTTGTGCCAGTTGTAATAACGTCATTAGAATTTCCTTGATATTTTATGTCAGAAGCGCCTTTACCTATATGCCAACTTTTAGCATCAGATATACTGCCTGCATTTAAAAAACACCAACGAAGACCAAAAGGAGAATTGGCTCCAAATTGCCTTGGTGCTATAATATTTTGTTTAAAAAATGAATGGGTATCAGAATCTTCTCTATAATAAACTGGGTATATTACATTGGTACTAGTGGCACCTGTTTGTCCATAAATAATTTCCCAAGGGTTAGTTTGATTGACTGTTTCTAAATAATTATCATAAGCGCCTCCAGCAAAATTACTTAATTGAAGATCTGTTGTGCCAGACCAAACAGTACCAGTTAAATCACTGCTTCCATCTGTAACTGTGCCACCTTGATCATACCATCTAACAATAGCTACATCATATTGTGCTGGATTTATGTCATGTGTTGTATTTCCAGGAGAAACCATGGGATTGTCTAAAACTTCAGCAATACCAATAAACCCGCTTAGTGTATCACTAGCCCCTGCAATAATACCAGTGCCGAACCCAAAGCCTCCCATCATACCTCCACTTGGTACTTGAACACACTCTGAATTTAAACTGACTTTACCATTGGCATCATATTTTACATCTACTTGGCAGTAATCATACTCTCTTTGCAATCTCATCGCATAACCAGTATAATCTAAATTAACCAGTGTTGTAGAGTAAATATAAGCATTATTCTCACCACCAAAGAAGTTAAACAACAGCTCGTTTTCTACTTGGTCTAAAAATCCAGTAATACCAATAGGTCTAAATCCAGCATTTATATTTGTATCAACTTGAAACCCAGTAAGCCCTAAAGACTCTAGTTTTTTGTAATACTGTTGTACTATTTTTTCGTAAATTGGTAATGTAGCGTGATCGGTTGTCGAAAACGAGCCCGTCAACTGTACAATTCTATCCGAAAGACTATTGAAAAATTTACCCGTAAGTAAGTCTTTATCAAAAGTTCCTTTAATATCCTTCTCTAATGCGTGTGGATTTTCTGCCATTAGTGTTATTTACACTAATTTTTGAATGGTTCGTACACAATAAATTCTGGCTGATCTTTACTTTTTTTATATTTGTTTGGGAATATAACAATTTTGTGTTCTGTATCTCCAATTTTGATATATCCAGACATAAATTTACCATTTTTGGATTGTTTTGCCCAAATTGCACCTTTTTGATTCTTTGTCCACTGACTACCTTCCCATTTATCTGACATATTATAAAAATTCTATTATTACTTTACCAAAATTATCTACCCCTTTTACGGAAATGTCAAACTTTTTTTTCATAAATTCAATATATTTATCAAATTTTTCTCTTTTTGTTAGGTAAGCGTAGACTTTTGACCCTGTTTTGCTCTTATAATCTGATATTATACCTAATAAAACCTTTTTTACGTTGGTGTTAAAGGGTAAATCAACCTTTTTAAACACTAAAGTTAACACATCGCCCTTAAAAAACACGATTCCAAAAGGCTCATCATCTATTGTTCCCACATAAATATCATTAGATTCTTTAATTAGTAAGGAAAGTTTATCCCTCAAGTAAGAGTACATCATCATTGGTGATTTGTGGGTATAATCGCCATACATTGATTTAATTTTAGCAGACATTTGAAATTTAAAAAAAATATTTAAAATTTTTTCAAAGTCTGTTTTATTATATAGTCTAAAGGAGTACATATTTTTGTGTAATATATTTTATGGCAAAGGGTTTAGATAACGATCTTGTTAGGCATATTTTTGAAATTGAGCCAACCGCAATGGTTGAATTGTTTTCTTTATACTACGATTATCATAACGATAGTCAAGCAGTAATTCACTTTCACCCAGGAACTAATGGAGTAAATCAAAAAATAGTTTACAATGGACAAGAATATTTGCCAATACCAATAGAGGCTGAAGGTTTTGAAGTTTTAGGTAATCAAAGATTGCCTAGACCTAAAGTGAGGATATCTAATGCTGGAATGTATATGTCCTCTATATTAAGAAAGTATGAAAATTTAAATAACGCTAAGTTTGAGAGAACCAGAACTTTTGTTAAATTTTTAGATGATGTTAATTTTCCTGCTGGGAATCCATTTGGAGCCGCTAACCCAAACGCAAAATTGCCAAAAGAAAAATATTTTGTGTCCAGAAAAGTATCGGAAAACAAATTATTTGTAGAACTAGAATTAGTATCTAGTTTTGAACTTGAAAATGTTAGCGTGCCGAATAGAAAAGTTGCGTCTAGATATTGTAGTTGGATTTATAGAGGCGCAGGGTGTAGGTATGGACATAAATCAAGCACTCTCTCAGATGGTTTAGATAGACCTGTTGGAGATACAAATGATAGTTATTTTGTAACAGGCACCTCTGCTGGTAAATATTTTTTAAATTCTGGTATATTTCCACCAGAAGCGGCTAAACCGGGCAAAAATGCAATACACGGTGTTAGGTTGGGCGCAGATCCTGGAAATGAATCAGCTGTGATTATTAATAGTGGTATGTGGTATAGTGGAAGTCATACTTATCACGCTGGAGATTATATATTCAAAGTAAGTGATAGAATCGCTAAAGCTCAAGCGTTAAACTACAGCCCTCTTGCTTCTAATTATACATATTATGTGTGTAAAAAAACTCACGTTCCAACCAATGAAGACTTCAAACCAGAAAAAAGACAAGATTTATGGATTCAAGATGTTTGCTCCAAAAGGTTGGGTGGGTGTAAGTTAAGGTTTGATAGTGACGAATTTGACGACGGAATTAACGACGGAAAGGATTTACCATTTGGAGGATTCCCTGGAACAGAAACTTATGGCTATTAAACAAGAGATTATTAAAGAGTGTTGCAAAAGCGAAGAAGAAGTTTGTGGTTTCGTTTTTGGAGAGGAGGATTTTGATATAGTTCCTGTCAAAAATATTGCTAAGAACAAAGGCGATACTTTTCAAATATCAGCAAACGATTATCTATATGTTAAAAACAAATATGATCCGATAGCAATTTACCATTCTCACCCCAAAGGATCTGAGCAACCATCAACAAGAGATAAAAAAAGTTCTGAAGTTTCATGTTTACCATTTATAATATTTTCAAAGGAAACTAGAAAATTTTTCATTTATGAACCAGAAAATTGTAAAGACATAAGTAAATTAAAAAATATATTATATGAGAACCAAGATTAGACTACATGGTTTGTTAGCCACAAAATTTGGTCAAGAGTTTGAATTTGTGAATTTAAACAAGCCGACTGATTTTTTGTCTGCGATGTCTACCAAATATTCAAACTTTTTAGATGAAATAAAAACACAACATTTCAATGGTATGGATTATGAAATGGTTGTTAATGATGAATTAATTAATGATGTAGATGGTGCATTTGAATATCAAAAAATGAAAACAATAGATTTGGTTCCAAGTATCGCTGGTCATGGTGTGGATTTTATTATATATGCAGTTGTTTCTGCTTTTGTTGCTGCTGGTGTAGCTTATATATTATCACCAAAACCTCAATACAATGTTCAAGATGTGGTAGCTAGAGCTGAGAGCACAAGTTTTGTTTTCGGAACACAATTAAATACAACTAATCAAGGTAGCCCAGTTCAAGTTGGTTATGGAAGATTGAGAGTAGGTTCTCAAGTAATTCAAACAATCACCAAACAAATTGATAAAGATTCTGTTGATTCTAATTTGGGTCAAAATCCTCAAGGATATGGAGGTAGCGCAGGAGTGTAATTAAATTCAATGGCGAAAAAAATACAGAACAGTTACAAAAAATACTTAGATAAAAAACTAGGGGGTATTGTTGGATCTAAAGGTGGTGGAGGTAGTGCAAAGTCTGGAGGTACTGCTAAATTAATTCCACCAGATGAGGGAACAAATGTTTTCCAAAGTACGTCTGTGGCTCAAGTTTTAGATTTGGTTTCAGAGGGCCCTGTAGAGGGACCGGTTCAAGCAGATGGAAGTAAAGCTGATGGTTATGAAATTTTATCAGCTGTCCATTACACAGATACCCCCATAAAAACTTCTAGTTCTAAAGTTCTTCAAAAACTTGATGTAGATTTTGCCCGTATAGAGAGCATAGGAAGAGCTACCGTAACTGGTATAGTTGCTGAACTTGAATCTATATCTAATCTCATTGATACGGCTAATGGAATAGCCATGGGAGATGTTGCTAATCCAGTGGCAGAAAATGGTTTTGATGTAATATCAGTAGCCACTGCTACTATACAACAGGACGTTTTTATAGATCCAAATAGTCATAATGCGACCTCAAGTTTTGATTACGGAAATAGACACAAGACAGTTGATATGCTTGAAATAACGGGCGTTGTTATAAGAGCTAGTGATTCCGACGATGCCGCTGATAACATAACTGTTACAACTAATGGAGTTATTTTTGGCTCACCTATAGGAGCAGGACATCTATTTGGACCGGTAGTTCGTTTTACACCGAGCTATCAAGATATAGTTAAACGAATCAATAATTACAAGCCGTCAGAGTTAGATTCAGATAGGGGCACGGTAATAGGACTCGATGGCGAATCATACGATTTTAGATACACAAATAACAACGCTAGTATTAGAATTAGTGATAGAACTATAGAAGCATACGTAGATTTTGGAACTAATGCAAATGGTCAACTTGTTAGCGCCACGTTAAGAAATAAGGGGGTGTTTGATGTAAGAGAGGGAAGCTCCTCTGATTTTATAAGTGACCTAATGACTATTGAAGAGGGGGTAGCTGGATTCGGTTCGTTTAAAGCAACGGATTCGCACTATGCCACAAGATATATTAACTCTCTAAAAACAGAGGTTGAAAATTTGTACGATGACAGCTATTTATCGAAATTTTGTTTAGCTAGATTTAGAGTTCAAGCAGATCTCGGAACAAGTGGTGAAGCTGTTTTACAAGCTTTTCCTAGAACGGAAAATATAAATGGTAGTGGTCGAGTGATCAACCAAACAAAAAGTTTATTATCAGTAAATGATAGGTCGTTTAAAAGATCTTTTCAAGATCCAAGAACTTTAGAAATATACGAAAGTCCAGAAAATTATAGTTTTTTGGGTTATTTTGGAAATGGAACAGAAACAAGTTTACTTGGGGAAACATTAATGTTTTTTTATGTTGGTAATGCAGAAATTACTGGATCAAATGGACAATTTGAAACTGGTAAATTTTTCTTAAACCATAGTGGTACTGAAGGTAACCCTATGTCAATAGAAGATTTGTCTGCTGGTTATAACACTGGATACATGGAATTTGAAAGATTTACCGTAGCATACGATAGATTTAAATTATATTTAACAAATCCTAGTTATTATCAACTAGGAGATCCGAATGAATTTACTAAAAATAATATTAAATTTTCTTTCACTAGCGACAAACTAGAAAAGTATAATTATGAAAACGTAAACGTACAATTCACAAATGGAAGTGAATATCAAAATAAATTATCAGATTATTCATCTGGTAGTAGAGAGTATTATGTAAATAGGCAAATCTTAGGGGCGTTTTCTACTGATGCACCAGGAAGCGCCCAAGCTGGTTTAGGAAATGCTGACATTAGACATGAAAAAGATTTCGCTGGTTGGCAAGGAAATCTACCAGTGGACTCAGAAGAATTTTCTCACACACATATAATTCAACAAAAGGAAGTAACGAAATGTACACCAACTATAAAAATTGATAAACTTGAAGACACGATAGCTGAGGGAGAGAACGCTGGCACAAGTGCCCCGGCTAATTTAACTATGATAGTAGAGTACGGGTTTGAAACTGCTACTGAAATGTCAATTCCTCCACCTTTCCAAGGAGACGGTAATGAATTTAAACAATTGACTAAAGGTAGAGCTCTTCCAGCATTAACTGGACTGCATGATCTTTCAGTTTTTCAAATTAGCACTAGTGGAGTTTTCTTACAAGAAGTTGTATCTGGATCTGGGGTAATACTTAGAGGAACTGGCACAAATTCAGAGGGTCAAAAAACTGGACAGCTACATTATCTAAGTGCTTTTGATGCTTGTACAGGAGGAAATTTTGCATCTAACACTGATCAAAGTAATATATTTAAGGCTGGTCATGAACCAAAACTTGTTGATATGAGACAGTTCGGTTTTACAACTGATCATTTGGGTCAAATGTTTTATACAATAAATAATTTTGAAGTTCATCAAGATCACGACACTATAACAGGTTTATTACCTCTTACTGGAAAAACTCTAGTTTTTAAAAACGCTGATGGAGATATAATTCTTAATGATTCTAGGAAGCATGGTGAAGCATCAACATTAAACAGTGGTTCTGGAATATTTTATACTAAACAAGTTGGCGCTACTTATGATTTTGTAGCACCTTTTGTTTATGATCCGACAAATGATATAGATATTAGATCCTCTGTAGTGGTTGAATTTGGGCGTCATGTTACTGGTAAAGACCCAAGAGAACTTTTTAATTTTTCATTTGAGGGTGGACACGAAGTAATTGATGCAGAGTTAGAGAGTGGAATAAGAACTGGTAGTTTTGGTCATTTGGATTCTGCTGCTGCAGCTGGTGGAAATTTAGAATATTCCGCTGGTAGTGGATTTGTTGCAAGACCTGTACTAGAAGTCCTTTTAAATGGTAACACAAGAACTCGATTTAATGAAGCCTTTGTTAGAACAGGAGTTTTAGATAGAGCAGTTGTACCACCTCCTCATGGCACTCATAGAACAAACGCAGGCACACACGGCAATAAATTTTTTGCAATTCATAGTGGAGCCCCAACAGGAGCTGGTGGATCTGGTTCCCCATTGTATGAGGGTAGTGATTATAAAGGTGTAGGTTGTTTTGCTGGTGGTGCTTTTACGGGCCCATTTACCCTTAACAATCAAGTTTTTGGATTAAATAGAAATACATTAGGAGTAACAGCAGCTGTCGGTGGTTTTGATTTAGTAAATCAATCTGGATCGGCTGGTTTATCTGAACAAGAGGTTGATACAGCTTTAACGAAAGGAGCTTCATTACAAGATATAGCCTTATCAACTTTTAATAGAGCTCAAGAGTTTTCATTTAATGGGATTGTCACAAGACCTTATTTGAACACTTTGCAAATAGAAGATTTACCTAATCCTAGACAATTAAAAAATATAAAAGCCACAGATATTACTGGTGTTACAGAATCAATTTTAACTAGATTTAATATAAGTGGTGGGGATTTACTGTTCCCAGAAGATTCTTGGAAAGATGTTAAAAGATTTGTAAGGGTTAGAAAAAAAGAATTTGAAACTGAGTCTATTTTAATAAGTAGAGATGTTGCGCTTTCATATTTTACTGAATATATAGCATCTGATTTTACATATCCTTTATCATCTCTTTTTGGAAATACTATAGATGCAAGACAGTTTTCGGATATACCAGCGAGAACTTACGATATGAGGTTGAAAAAAATTCTTATACCTAGCAATTATTTTCCTTTAGACACAAATGGTATAGATAAAAGATTTATAAACGACGAAAAATCTTATGGTCAAAGAAAACTTTTAAGACCAGATGAAAAATTTGCGCTAACTAATTTAGATACAATTTTTCTAAAAGGTACAGACAATTTTGAAATAGAATTTGAAGTAAGATTAGGGGTATCTGATAACCCCAGTAAAACATATGATTATGTTGGCAAACACGAAGGAGGAAACTTAACCTTTAACGAAGCTAGATTTCACACTGGAATAACAGAGGTGCCTGGTGCTAGTTTACTTATTTGGGATAATGATCAAGAATACGCTCAGTGGCATGATCAGTTTACTGGACATTTTCAAGCAGGTTGGATAGGTTTAGCAGATTCTGGTGTTGAGTCTAATACTGTATCAATAGCAGATGGGAGAAGGACTGGATTTTTCTTTATAAATGATGGTGGTCAAACTAATAGACTATCAACGGGGTTAACCGGACACACTGATTCTGAGGGAAGATTAAGTAATACAGTAATCAATGGAAGAAGGTACGAAGTTTGGGCTGATGCAGAACCAAATAACGCTGGTGGAACAGAAGATGTTATCGCAGTAAAAACTGATGGAGAGTTAAATGATTTATCGTTTTCATCTACAAGAACGGGCTACTATAGGCAGATTGAACCACACAACACAACTCAAAGTGGCCAATTTATATTTTCTACAATAGCAACGGGAATCACTGGTCAAGCAATTGAAAGTAACACTAATATGTTTTGTTATGTTACAGGTAATAGATTGTGTTTTTCAACTGGTAGTTTTTCTGGAAGAGCTTCGAATGGAGAAGGGCATGCAACACCATCAATAATTGAAGAAATAACTGGAGCTGGAAATCAAGTAGGTACAATAAATTTCCACGATGGAAATGGAAAAACATTAAGAGGTGCAATCAATGTTGTTGGAACAAAAGTTGAAATGCGATTGAATATTACTGGTCATGATTATAGGGAGGTGTTTAGTTTACAAAATAGACCAGATATGGTTTTTGAAAATGGAAAATTTATAGTAGGAGCTTTTGGAACTGGTCACAACGCTACTGGATTATTAAAGAAAGGAAGTGAAGGAGCTTATTTTTCTGAACTTAAAATAAGAAGAAATGGTGCATTAATACATCACGTTGATAGTGATCCTTTATCTGGTTATTTTTATGGTGGAGGCAACACTGGACAATTTATAGGGGTTACTAATGTTCGTGAAACTAAACCAACTGTGGGTTACACAGCGGGTGATAGGAGATCTGTTGTTCCATTTATACCTGTTGTTGCGTCAACTGGGTTAGTTTTAAGTAATCCTGTACCATTTATTAGTGAGATAGGTATACCTACTGGAGATTATTTAAACGCTGATGGATCTAAACCATCTATACAAAGAGTTGCATTTAGTGGTGGACACGCTTTAGAAGTAACTTTTGATAGAGATCTACTACTTACAGATATTTTAAGACCTCGTGCTTTTATACGAGTAGACGGTGTAAATGGTGGGGGCTCCGCAGCTGGAACGGGTGCTTCCGTTTTAGGCTCAAGCACACCTAGTAACAAGGTTAATGGCTTGCATAGAATATTGGCTATAGAGGGCACTGGAACTTCTCCCGCACACAGTAAAATTATATTTTTTGGACCAAATGAACATGGTGGAAATTTAGATGCTAGTGTTAGTGCTTCAGCCCTCTTTGAACTAAGTGATAAAAGCGGAACTCAATATACGGATGTTGTAACAGTTGATACGAATCCAAATAGCCCTAGTAAAAATGTAGTTATTGATGAGAGTGGATTTTGCTCTAAGAAATTGATTAATGTATACGAAGGAGAATTCAATGGTTCTCTTAAAACTGGTTGGTCTGATAATCCAGCTTGGATTTTGTATGATATGATGATAAATCCTGTTTACGGAGCTGGAGGGCAACTAGATGACTTACAAGACATAGATATATTTAAACTTTATTCTTTAGGAAGATACTGTGATGGTGTTGATAAAGATGGTGGCTTTTCTGGTATATCAGATGGCAAAGGTGGTTTAGAGCCAAGATTTTCTACTAACGCACTCATATCAAATGAAACTAATGCATTTGAATTAATAGGAACTTTAGCATCTTCATTTAGAGCTATACCTTATTGGGGTGGGTCTTCATTTAACTTTACAGTTGATCAACCCAAAAAACCAACTGCAATATTTAACAATCAAAATGTTTTAGATGGACAATTTAACTACTCTGATTCTTTAAGATCGTCTAGGTACTCAAGAGTAGCTGTATCTTACCAAGATAAAGATGACAAGTTTATGGTAAAAACTGAGTACGCTGAAGACGAAGATAGAATCAAAAAATTTGGTTTAGTTACAAACGAAGTAGAAGGATTTGGTTGTACATCAAGAGGACAAGCCCAAAGACTTGCTAGATATATATTATTCGGAAATACAGTAGAAACTGAAAGTGTTAGATTCACAGCTGGTCAAGAAGCTTTAGTTGTAAGTCCTGGTGATATAATACAAATAGAAGATGAATTAATGAATTTTGAACTCAGTTATGGAAAAGTTTTAGGACTGCAAACCGGAACTGGAGCACCACTTGGAACTTTCCCAGATATTGGTGGAGATTCACATTTTGTTTTGATTAGCTCTGACGTAAAAACTGGTATTATAGATACTGGAAAGGGTATTCAATTATTCACAACATTACAACAAACAGATTATCAAAAATTATATGACATAGCTCACGATCCATTTAAAACAGGTTTAGTTGGACCAGATAATGATGTATTTAGTGAACATATTCCTTTAAGAGCTATAGAAAATTTAGATAGAAGACAATTAAGTGAATTTGACATAACTGGTTTCAAAGCAAGCGGAGAACATTTAACAAAAGTTTTATTAGATCCAAAACAAAATGATTTTGAATTTATAACAGGAGTTCAAACTGGTAGTTCTTTCAATGTAAGTTTAACTAACAGAGATCAAAAATTTTATAGAGTAACCTCTATAAGTGAAAGAGAGGTAAATCAATACCAAATAGACGCTGTAGAATTTAACACAGGTAAATTTACAAAAATAGAAGAATTAAACTTTGTGGACACTGGTTATGGGTTTAATATAGGAACACCAACTTTTGAATTAAATGTTCCTACACCGCCACAAGGATTTATTACTGGAACAGGTTTTCTTCCAGACGGTTCAATCCAATTTACTGGACAAATAACAGGGCAAAGTGATGGAACGGAGGATAGATATAGGGTTTCCCTAACGACTCCAAATCAAAGATATATATTCAAAGAATTTATTAAAGATCAGAGTAGCGATCCCCCAGTTACACCATTCAACATTTACAATTTAAGCGCTGTTGGCACTTACAAAGTAGCAATTACAGCTATACAAAACCCAGAATCGCCTTATAAACTTACTGGATCATTTGCGATAAAAAATACTGGATTAAATTAATTTAAGTAATTTTCTGCAATCTTTAGCTGGAATGTCTTTGAAGCTGTTCCAAGTCTTAACTTGTTCAGTATCGCCATCATATTTACCATCTTTATATAAAGCACGCAACCAGTCTTTAAATCCATCGAAGGTGCTTACACCTACCTTATCATTCAAGTTCTTAGCTAAGATGCCTTGAGGGCTAATATCGGTCGATTTTGAGTTGCTAGATAAATCTATTGGTTTGTTTTTATCTTTAGAGCTATCTATTTCATCACCACCAACAATATGAATGTTAAGAAAGTTACGAACGCAACGGACAAAAGCACGATTTTCTGCGATACACTCTAAAAATTTAGCCGCAAAACCATTGGTATTGTTTGTCGTGGCGTTTGCGATGGAAGCAAAAGTCTGTGTGCCATTGCTTTCATAGTTTTCTATCCAATTAACCATGCATTGAACTACAACACGACTATCAGATGACTCAGAAATGTCATATGTAACATTGTGAAAACCACGAAGTCTAGCTAGCTCTTTGATACCACTTAGCTTGATAAGTAATTGATTATCATTTAAACCTTCTACAGATTCTGGAACAGGCATCTTTCTGTACTCAAACCAATCTTTGTTTGGGTATAAATGCTCTGATTTAATCATGGCACGCCAGTTAACGGAGCCATCTTCATTAAAAACATAATCAACTGATTCTAGGAGACCATGTTCGTTTCTTTTGTATTTATCTGGACTACTCATATATATAAAAATCTTCTATTTCTTTTTGTGAATCGCTATTATTAACAAATAAATCTGTTTTGTCAACAATTTTAGAAGAAAATTCTGAGAAATAAATTTTACCGTCTGATATAAATTTTTTCTTAGAAATATATTTTAAGTTGTCTTTTTTGTCTAATTTCTTTGTTTGTGGTCTTTCTACAACCTCAAAATCAAAATATTTTTCTCTTAAATCGTTAATGATTTCTTTATTATCTACTATAACAATTAAAGAAATTTTATACGAAGTAATTTTTTTAAAAAATTTATTATAATTTAAATCCAAATCATTTAATTTAAAAATAATGTGTTTGGTTCTCTTGGATATAGCGTGCAGTAAATTATCACTAATTTTATCTTTTAAATGTAGTGTTAAAATAGATTGCGTAGACCATTCGTAAATTTTTTGTTCATCAAAATTTAAATCCCCTCTTAAAATAATCTCTTGATCTTGAAGTTCTGGAGAGTGTGCAAAAAAATTAGGAACTATTTCTACTTTGGGAAGGTGAAAAGTTTGACCAGCATACACGGTTTTAAACTCAATTTTTTCTTTTATATTTAATAGGTCGAGAATTTTTTGAGCAACTTTCTCTGGCTTTATTTCATTAATCCTAACTATGTTTTCTTGCGTGGCAAAAGAAGGTTTTAATTCCTTAAAGTCTGGCTCTAACAAACTAGTTTTTGATTCTTTGTTCCACAGTGGTTTTGTATTTTCCTTATAATTATTAGAAAACAGCGCTACAATTGGTTTATCATAATGACTTGCCACATGCATATAAATCTCATCTAAACCTATGTAAAGAATAGAATTAGATATGATATAATTATTGTGTCTGTTAGTGGCAGGTGAAATTATTTCATCCACCCCTTTTGTATTTAAAATATGATTGTTGCTAATTTCTACAATTTTAATATTGTTTTTAGACAAGTGTGGTTTAATTAAACTAAACACTATATCCCAATAATAATATTGCTTGCATTGCATTTCTGTTCCACCTTGAAAAACTATATATTTTTCGCTTTGAACTGGATAAAAATGATTTGTTATTTTTGGTTTGCCGATTTGTACGCCCAAATCTTTTGCATATACTTCTGCTACGTGACTCATGTGTATAATTTAAATTGTGTTTTATCTTTACCATTGTGTTGGTAGTTATGAAATTTTTGAGTTCCAACATGTGGCACAAAAGCACAATCAAAGTAACCTTTGTGTTCGAATCTTCCCTCTAAAAATAATAAGTTATCTAGTTCTGGTTTATATGGTAAAACCTTGTGAACTGATGGGTGATCATCTGCATATGATGTAAATTTATCATCCACAAACATATATATATCGTGTTTTGGATACAAGCTTTTTAAATTGTCAATCATGCTATTGATAAACAAAACATCAGTGTCTGATTGAGGTATAACAATTGCAATCCTGTCACCTGGGTCTAGTAAGTCCTCTAAACTTTTTAGTTTTTGACCATCATCTTCAAACTTAAAATCCCAGTTTACATCTGGCATATCATCTATAATTTTTTCTAATCTTTTGCCAACAGATTCTATTGAATAATTTTTAATGGTAAATTCTCTAGCTTTTGATCCAATTAATTTAAGTTTATCTTTTTTTAATTTATAAACCTTTTTTAGTTGTCTAGCTATGCTGTTCGCAGAGGTAGATGCTTTAATAAATTGAGTGCCAGGCTCTCTATACTCTGCCCAGTCTAATTCAAAGCCACCACTTTCTGGAGTACATGAATCTTCTCCACAAGAGTAATTAGTAACTAGAGTGGGTAGTTCTGTTAACTTAGCTTCAAAAATAGGTATTTCCATACCGCCACTAGTAAATGGGTGACAATAAACATCCATTAAATTATAAACTTCGTTTAGCTGACTTTCATCAACACCACAAGATATATTAGTTGTATTAACTGATTTTTTAGAACCACAAAATTTACAATCTTGACTCTCGCCAACAAAAGGTTTTACCTCGTAGTTTTTACAATCTTTACAAACATAAGTGGTTAAGATGTCATTTGGATTGATATTTTTTTCTTTTAATAATCTAGGTATATCCCATCCTTCAGACCAGTGAGTATGCAAAAGTAATTTTGCTTTAGATTCTGGATTTTCTTTTTTAAATATTTGAAACCCATCTAGTAAGTTTGGAACGCTTTTTCTTAGTTGGTTTCTAAAAACAAAACCTATAATAAACTCATTAGATAAATTGTTTTGTGCTCTTAAACGTACTCTATCATCATCACTTAATCTAAAAAATGTTGAAGTATCTAAAGCACCTGGTAAGGTTTTAACATTTTTATGGCCTAATTTGTGCATTTCTTTTTCTGCAAAAGAAGCCCAAACATAATAATTTTTTATATCTGGCGCCGCCTCTATCGCAGTTGGCAAGATTGGTAAACTATCTAAAGTTGTCCATATCATACAGTTTGTTTTATTCCACCATTTTCTTTTCCAGTATCCATTAAAACCCCAAATGTCTTCAACACCAATATAAACATCTGGTTTATATTTTGATATGGCTTGGTCTATTGTCATACCTCCATAACTAGCGTCCCTTTGAGCTTCTGGATTGTGCTGTAATTGCTCTAATATAGCTGGATTACTAGGTAAAGTGCCTTGTGTTTCCCAAGGTCTATTTTGTAACGCTGGGTGATCCCAGGTTGCGCCATTTGCAAATTCTACGATTTTATATTTCTTGGTTTTATATAAATATCTTAAAATATTTTTAGCATTTTTACCAAATCCAGTAAAAGCTTTTGAGCTATTTGAATGAAATAATACTGTTTTCACAATTAGTATTTAAAAAACTGAGTTAAGAACATTTGTAGTAGCACGACTAAAGCTCTAGCCTCGCCTAACTCTATACCCAAACCAAATTTTAAACTGCCATTTTTAACTATTGAAAAAGAAAAAGCATTGCCACCATTCTTTTTTTCGTAAGGTTTGAAAGATATTTGTGTTTTATCGTCTTTGTAAGAGTGAAAAGCTTTAAATTCTATATATTTTTCTATAGAATAGATTAAAGAACCCACCTCATGTTCATTTAACTTAATATAAATATTTTTTTCTGGGTCTTTTGCATTAGCACTAAAAGATCCAGTTTTTTTATTGTTGTCCCAAGATGCTTGCTTTATCCCTTGAATTAAGAAACTTGGTTTTGTTTCATTACCCTCCTTATCTTTAGATATGATTTTGAAAGAAAAAGCACATCCAGAGTTATAACTATTTGGTTTGTATAAATTGTATTGCATTGATTTATTATACTATATAAAGTGTAAAATTCTAAACAATGAAGTTATTTTTTGACCATATTTGTGGCAAGCAGGCAGACACAGATTTCATACATATGTTAGTAAGCGCCACGGTTGATAAAGGCGAAGAACAAGAGGCATTAGATAATGGTTGGTGCCCATCAAACATATGGTACAAACAAGACACGGATTTTATGAGGGACAACAAAATCGTCTGGTATCAAAGTAGACAATCTAGAATAAATTTAAGTAAATACTCTGTTACAAGCACAGAAAAAAAAGCTAGGAAGAAAATAACTAAAAACAATGTAAAAATAAATATAACTCAAAATCCAGATTTTAAAAAATTATATAAAATTTATTTAAATTATATAAATCACAAAAATTTTTCAGATATGATGTCGGAAAAAGAGTTTATGGAAAGTTATGATAACGACACAGATTTTTTTATATTGTACGATGATTGTGCGTTTAGTGTTGTTGAGCCAGTCGGAGAAAGTTTAATTTCTCATCAGTTTTGTTGGGACTATAAAAATCCTGTTCTAGGTCTAGGTAGATATTCTACTTACGAAGAAATTAATTTAACAGAAAAAATGGGTTTAAAATATCTATACTTAGGGCCAAGTTATGAAACTCATGCAAAATACAAAAGCTCATTTCAAGGATTTGAGTTTTGGACAGGTAGAAAATGGTGCGATGATGAATCAAAATATTTCGACTTATTAGATCAAGATGAGAAAATAGAATCTGTAAGCGAATTAAATAATTCTTATGATTCATTCTTTGATTCTTTTTCTGTATAATGTAAGTCGGTGAACTCAGTCATAAAAGAATTATCTGTATATTTGATTCTTTTGTTTTCTACACTATAAAAATTTTGATCTATTTGATATCCGGGGTTTTTAGTTAGCGGTTTCTCTACCCAAGCATCGTCGTGCCATATGATTCGATTGTTTGGATAAGCATAAAAGTTTCCATTTTCCATTTTAAACATATGTGCACATTTATGTTCTGGGTGTTCTGAAAAATTTGTATCTAATATAGATTTGTTTTCCCAACCCCAATCTATAGTAAACATATACTCACCCCACTCTCTTTTGTTTGAAGGTGTTATAAGTATCGCCCTTAGACCTTTTAATCTAGATCTGATACCTACATCTACATAAGGAGAAAAGCAATCCCAATACATAGCTTCTTCTAGTGGCACTGGATCACACTTTTTCCAACATAGTGCTGTAATTGGTCGTCTTGTCCAATTTACTCCATTATCTAAGTAACATTCAAATAAGGGTACTCTTTTCTCTATAGATGTTACGGAGTGAACGTCACACAAGGTATAATCCCCGTACCCTTTTTCGTGATTAAATAAGTACTCGTTTCTAATATAACAAGTAAACGTTGGTAAGTTATGTGTTAAGTATGGCATATAAATAAATCATCACAAGTTGTAAGTAGATCTGGGTAATCATTAGATACTAAACATCTAATAGATTCATAGACTTTATCAAATCTAATATATTTACTTGGTCTAGTGTTAGCGAATACAATATATTCATATATGTGCAAAGATATGTTTTTAAGCAGAATAAATTTATATAAAACAAGACAGTAATTATTAACTTTTGTTTTGAAGGTTGATAAATCAACATCAATACTTGAATGAGAAGTATGATATTGCTCTAAGAAAGTATCTGCCACATCCGTATCGTATAAACCAATATTTAAAATAAATAAAGCTACATCAAAATATAGATCTAAATAAAGGCTGTCTTGAAAATTTATAAATTTAACAAACTGATTACGGTACAATATTCTAGATCTTGACATGTCACAATGACAAATACAAACCTTGTTTTCATTTAAAGAATTTAAACCTGTTTCAAGATCTGATTTTAAAGTTTGCGTAAATGACATTAAATCATTGTAAAACTTTTTCACCATTAAGAAATCGTAATCTTCAAAAGACAAATTGTTTTCAAAATCACAAATGTTTGTGGCTTTTTCTAATAATTTTGTTTTTTCTTGTGAAACACTTTTTTCTGTTTTTTCGTGAAGGATTGAAAATGTGTTAGCTATTGTTTTTATATTGTGGTAAAAATCAGTATCACAAAAGTCCGTGAAAGAAAAACTGTTCTCAGCTGACAAAATTAATATGCAAGTTTTGTTACTATCATCTAATTTTTTATATAATACCGGATAAGGTGCTATAACAGATATTTTACCATGTATTTCTATTAACTTATCATACTCATTTTTTAATGGGTTGTCGTCAGTATAGGTCGCAACCTTTAAGAAATATTTTTTGGTTTGGTCTGTAAAGGAGTATAAATCATACTGATAATTCGAATCAATAAGTTTAAGTGTTTGAGATATATTTAAATAATTGAGAAACTTATTTTTAAATTCGTCACAAGAAGCTAGTAATGAAAGAACGTATTTTTTAGAAAAGGTGTCGTTTTCTAATGATGAAGACGACTGATCCAAAAAAACATTGTCTTTTAAATAATTATCTATTTTAAAATTATTTGTACCTCTACTTGCCATTATGTATTTTACACTAAATTACACCCCAAAACCTATTTCACCCTCAAGTCTAACATTGTCTAAATTCTTGATAGAATTAGTATTAGCCCCTATTTTCTCAGCAAAAATCTCGTAAATTAACTCTGAATCAACCTCAAAAACCTTTTTAGATAGGCCTTCGCCCCACTTTTTAACTAGATTTTTAAACTTTTTTTCATTTTTTTTGTATTCTGGCTCTTTTGTTTTGTTATTAATCTCTGCTTCTATTAGCTTATCCTCTATTTCTATTATCTCTTTTGGTCTTTTAAACTCTTTAATTTTTGTTTTGCATCCTAATTCGTCTAAAATATCAAAAGCTTTATCTGGAAACCTTTTCTTGGGCTCGTATTTGTCGCACAAATCGATAATTAAATCTATCATTTTGTCGGAATACTCAACAGAATGAAACTTTTCGTAAGAAAACTTGGTATTTTTTAGTAATCTAGCACATTGTTCTTTGGTAGGCTCTTTAACATCAACTTTTTCAAATCTTCTTTTAAGTGCCGACTCTTTGCCAAAATATCTATCATATTCTTCTTTAGTTGTAGCTCCTATCACGGAAATATCCCCTCTAGACAAAACGGGTTTTAAAATATTAGCAACGTCCAATCCACCCTCAGAGCTACCCGCTCCTATGATTGTATGTATTTCGTCTATAAATAAAACATACTTATCACTGTTGGTAAAAAATGATAGAACTTTTTTAATTTTTTCCTCCATTTGACCTCTATACATAGATCCAGCAACTAAATTAGTTAAACTTAGAGATATTATTTCCTTTTCAAGCAACAGCTCTGGACAAGATCTAAAAATAATTTTTTCGGCTATACCATCAACTATCGCAGTTTTACCTACGCCAGCGTCACCAACTAGTATTACATTACTTTTGTTTTTCTTTAATAAAATCTCAAAGCACCTACTTATCTCCTTGTCTCTTCCGAATATTTCTGGTCTTTTTCTTTTAGATAAATTAACGTTTATATTTTCACACCACTCATTTATACCATCAGAGTTAGATGATTTTGGTTTTGCTTTGTTAGCTGTCGGTTGTTTTATTGCCCCATTTCTTAAAATATCCTTAAAGAATGGAACCATTGTTAAAATATCTATCTGTAAGGCAGTTAAAAAACCAACTATTTGGTCTCTTGTAGTCAATATTGATAGAAATATATGGTCTACCCCTACACCGCCATGATCACTCAATCTTGCAATTTTTACTGAAAAATCAAGTATATCAAATATTTCTGGAGCAAATATAAACTTTTTTCTTCTAGGCTCTTTATAGCTATCTAAAATTTTATCTAAAGTATCTTGTAAAACACTCTTGGATATCCCAAATTCATCTAGGCAGTGGTCTATATTAATATTCTCTTGGTCTAATAAGCAATAAAAAAGGTGCAAGTCAATAACTTTGAGATGACCTTTTGTGTCTGCGTATATTTGTGCATCTACTATGGCTTGTTTAGCACTTGGTGTTAAATTATATTTGGAAAAATCACTCATTTTAAATCGGCTAGTCTTGTATATATTTTTTCATCTAAAATCATTAAATTATTAGCAAAAATTACATCTTCTGCAGTATTACCAAAAGCAAAAATAATTTGTCCATCTTTAGGTTTTACACCTCCAGACTGATAGTATCTATCTAAATTATCAGCACGTCTATTATTCATTAACATAATGTTTACCTTACCATTATCATCATGAGCCTCGATTCTTAGGTATTTATTACCACTAGAGCTTGTTCTACTAATAGAATCAACAACTATCCCAACAAACTTTACAGCGGAGTTGTTTTCAATTGATTTTAACTCTATGCTATCTGTTAATCTACCCTCGTCTTTAAATATATCTTTAATATCACAAGAATGACTATAGCCTAAATATTTCCTTTCAAAATACCAATTTGAAAACTTAAGGTGATTCTTATTTCTATCGTAAATTTCTCTATAAGAATCGTATTTAGACTTGAAAGTATTAAATCTACTTTTTTTCATGATTGGTTTGTTATCATCGCCAACTAGTTGATTAGATACGCAATCTTGTATTGATTTCAATATGTCAAAATTATATTTATGACCGATTAGTTCGTAATTTCTTTTTTCTCTGTCAGTCAATAAATTAAATGATTGAGATTCTAAAACTAAACGACATCTGTTAGGATGACCAGATATTTCTTCACAATAAGAATCTACTAAACCACCTTGTATTAAGCCAGATAAAACACCTATATTTATACCAGCTTGTTTCGCTGAATTAAACAAATCATATTTGTTTTCAAAAGACCCATTTGTTTTTCTAAACTCTATAATATTTTCTAAAGTCTTTTCTGATACACCTTTAATACTATTTAAACCATACCTTATATTTCTACCCTCTATGGAAAAATCTAACTCTGATTTAGCTAAATCTGGCGCCAAAAGTTTCATATTAAATTGATATAACTCTTGGTTTATAAGAGATATTTCATTATGAGAATCTGGCTCATGTTTAGCCATTTTTAACAAACTTAAGAAAAACTCTTGAGGGTGTTCAAATTTTAAGTATGTAGTGATTGCGGCTAAAGTAGCATAACTGATAGAGTGTGATTTGTTAAAAGAATAATTTGCAGAGTCTTCTGCTACTTTCCACAAAACATCGCCAATTTGCTTTTGTAATTTATTCTCACTTATCTTCTCTTCAATTTTAGCTTTCCATGCTGGCATTTGATCTACTTTTTTCTTACCAACAATTCGTCTAAGTTGTTCCGCTTCGTCAAGAGTAAAACCAACCTTTACAGCCATTTGCATCAACTGTTCTTGATACAAAGGAATACCCCCAGTATATGAAAGTATATCATCAAAAAATTCGTGAACAGAATTGAACACGCTAGTCTTTACATAGCTTGTGTATGTATCTAGATAATCAAGAGCACCAGGACGGGCAATAGCAACCACGGCAGATAACTCTTCAAGATTACGAGGAGCAATTTTCTTAGCTGCCTTGAAGTTTGTATCCGCCTCAATCTGGAAGAGACCCTTTGGTGCCTCAATGAATTTGAAGTTTTCATATATGTTGTTTGACTCAACATCTATAGTTTCAATATCCATATCTAATTGTTTTAATGTATCGTGAACAACAGATAATGTTCTTAAACCTAAGATGTCGAACTTAACCATTAGAGATGCTACATCATTCATGTCGTATCCAGAGACATAATTACCATCATTAGTTTTCTGCATAGGCATGACTTGTTCTATGTTATAGAAACTAATAGCAATCCCAGATGGATGAACGCCAGTATTCTTATTTAATCCTTCTAGTTTTCTGGCTATCTTAAATACTAATGGATTGTCGTCACAAAATTGTCTAAGTTTTTCGCTTTCATCATAAGCTTTGTCTAACTTAAATACCTTTCCGAACTGTTTAGGTATTAGAGAACTTATATCATTTACTTTTTGTTCTGAATACCCACCGACAATCTTACCGCACTCCTTTACACATAATTTACTGCTCAATGTGTTTAGAGTTAAAATTTTACAAGTTTTACCTTTGTGCTTATCTTCAATATATTTGATTACCTCTGCTCTTCTATTGTAACTGATGTCATTATCCACATCGGCTAACAAAGAGCCGTCTAGGTACGTTATATCGTCAACAATAGTCTTTTTAGCTCTGCTTCTAGATACAAATCGCTCAAAAAATAAATCGTACTGAATTGGATCAATATTTGTTACCTTTAGTAAATATAATACCAACGAGCCGGCCGCAGAACCGCGACCTGGCCCAGTTGGTATATGATTCTCATGACAAAAATTCAAAATATCCCAATTCAAAAGTATATAATCCACAAACCCAAGCTCTTGCAAAACGGACAACTCCATCTTAACTCTATCATAATATTCTTGTTTGTTTTCTAATTTATCAATACCTCTTTCCTTAACACCTTTTAAGCACAGCTCACGAAGCAGGTCGTAATTAGATGATGTGTTAGAAATACCCAACTCATCGTAAAATCTTTGCTCCACCTCAATCTCTGGTAGTCTTACGCCAACTGGCATAGGTTGATTAAATGATTCTAAATTTCTAATTCCCATATTTGTTTCTGAAATATTTCGAAGTTCTTTTCTATATCGTATAAAGCATCATGTAGCTTTGTTTCATCAAAGTCAATATTATAATGCTGTAATAGATGTTTCTGATTTGTTTTTAAACCACGTTCTCTAAAGTGAAGGTATCTCATTTGCCAAGCAAGTAATTCATTGCCTGGATTTTTATCTCCCTTTGCTATAGCTTTTGCTAAAATATTTGTATCTAAAAGTTCACTAATAAAATTTTCATAACTAATTCTTACGCCCATCTTTCTAAGCCAAACGCCTAAGATATAAATGTCATAACCAAGAATATTGTGACCAAGAACAATGTTATTGCCATACAAAGCTTTTTCAAAGTCTTTCCAAACAACCATTGGATCTTCTGCAACTTTATCATAGTGTTTTTTATTAAAACCAGTAACACGAGCCGCATCTGGAGATACATTTAAATCTTTCCATTTGATAAAGCGATTGTGTTTCTTGATAACCTTTTTGCCCTCGCATTCAATCCAAGCTATCTGCCAAGGTTTAGAGGTAATTAAGTTTAATCCCTCTGTCTCGGTATCAAAAACTATATAGCGTTGTTTAAAGTTGTACCTAAGTAATTCTTCCATGATGCGAAACAAAATTCGTCACTACCAAAGTGATCTAGTCCAGGGTTCGATAGATCATAAGTTCTACCTATCCTGCGGTTACAAATTAATTTATAAGTTTGAAAAGCCAAAACATCTTCTTTGTCTTTATAATATATTGACTTTGCGTTAAAGTTTTCGTTTAAATGATTCTTGCAATAATTTAATATTTTATCTTCAATCAAACAATCAAAGGGAAGATTGTTATCTTCTATAATAAAAGGTATATCTCGAGGTAAATCGACAACACAGTTAGAAAAAGTTGTTAAATTTTTATGTAAGAAAGAATCGTAAAAGGGTACAACATACTGTAAATTTTTTGTAGAGTCCCAAGGCCTTGTGATCTTTGTGTCCGATTGTTGGGTGTAAAGATTATATAATTCTTTTGCACCAGCATCACCATTTGCGAAAGCAATCATTTTACTTTCTGATTCTTCGCTTTGGTCGTCATTATACACAGAGAAACGCAAACCAAAACGTAACCTATCTTCAAACTTTCTAAAGGCTTCTGGAAAACCCGTCATACTGTCTTCAACAAAGTGAACCTCTTCGAAGTCCTTTGTTAACTCGTGTACATCATCTACTCGTAAAATGCTTTTGCCTATAGACGAATGCGTCTTAAATAATGGAATCATATTACCAATATAGATGGTAATTTTGATTTGTCAATACTATATCTTTAATTCTTTAATTAAAATATTATAACAGTCTGATTTAAACCTCCACTTGCCATTGCCTCTGGGGTCTATCTGACCTTTTTTGCCAAACACAGCTTTCTCATAAAACTCTTTCTTTTTCATGAAGCCGTAAACATAGGCCACAGTATTAGATTCGTTAACACCCACAAAACAATAAGCATCGCATTTTTGTTTAGTATTGTAATCAGAAACATTTAAGTTCCAGTTTTCATTTGGGTGAAATTGATCTGAAAATTTTTTAGTTTTTATATCTATCTTATAGTCTTTAATTATAGTGTCATAATCATAAGTGTTTTCACCTTTACCTTTATAGACGTCTTTAACAATAATTTCACCGACCGCTCCAGCAAGATTACCCTCACCCTTCGTAATGCTGTTATTTAACTCTTTGAAATCAAAAAGTTTTTTAGCTCTATCTAGTTGGTCTTTTGTAACTTTAAATTTTTTCATAAATGTTTTGGACAACCTTTGTAGTATTTTATTGAGTGACTGCCTCCTTCGGGAACCATGCTTTTGTCAAACTCATCTTGGAAGCATGAAGCATGAAACTCTCCTTCTTTGTTTAAAATCGTGACATACCAAAAATCAAATTTGTATGGACAATGCCACATTACAGACCCATCCTTTTTTAACTGACCTTTTTCTTTTGCAAAACCACACTGTAATCTACCACCAAAAGAACCATCATCTGGGAAACCTCTGTCATGTGCAAAATTAGAATGTGCATCTACTTCATCAAAGTTTTCTAAATATTCTTGTATGTTAGCTAATTGTAATTCAAAACCTTCTAAGTCATCTTCGTCTAAAGGCTTCATTTTTAACAAACCCTCTTTCTTTAAATTAAATTTAAGGAAAAGAAACTCTGCATTTCTATTTACATACTCTGGAAATAAATGTTTTACAGCCAAACAATAAATGTAGTCTTGTAAATTATCTTCTTTTTCTTTGCCTTCAAATATTTTTTTAGATGTTTTAAAATCTCTTACTAAGGCTACTTTTTTTTCTTTGTATAAGAAAAGTTGATCAATGTAACCCCTAATACGGTAACCATTTTTTTCTATATCAAATTCTAGCTCTGCATAACTTTCTGTTGGTATACCTAAATCTTCACCATGAAAGTTACAATCTAAACCATTTAGAATCATTTCTTTCATAAGTGTCATATTTGAATCGTCATCTATCCCTTCTGCAGATGCTTCAGACAACATCATATCTTTAACAGTTTTGTCTGCAAATGGATCTTGTTCTTTAACTATTTTGTTAAAAGCTTTTTTGGTGTTTTGCTTTGCTAAGTGTTCAAAAACATTATGACATATACTACCACGTCTTGCACCATCATTGTTGGTGTCTGGTAAATGTTGAATATATTTAGACCAGTATAACCAACTACAAGATTGTGCGGTTTTTATACGGCTCGCTGATAATTTAACTTCCATAAATGTCCCAAATTTTTTCGAAATAATAATGAACTATAGTCATAACAAACGAAATGAAAATACCAAAAAGGGTAACATGCCAATCCCCAAACCAGAGTCTGGCCATTAGGGTACAAAGAACTATTGAGAGAACTCTCCATATTACTACCTTTTTCACGAATTTAAAATTTTAATTAATTTTTTACAAGAACCGTTTTTATTTAATGATTCGTTGTTTTCTATTTTAGATTTTATCCAATCTTGTGTTTTTTCATCTCCTAAGTTCCATTTATCTTTTCTTGCGTACCAACTTGAAAATATATCAGTATTAGGAGGATCACCATGTAACATATCTCCAAAGTCATTAAGTAATGGTGGATTAATGGATATGACATTTAAATCATATATTTGAGATAATTTTGCAACGGTTTTAACTGAAGCTATACCACCAGAGTTAGTTTCTTTGTTTTTATCATTGTTCATTGCTACAATGATTTTATCTAAATTAAAAGTATTAAGATACGACATTACTTTAGATGAGATATCTAAACCAGCGAGCATCAAAACATTTTTAAATCCAGCTTCATAAAGAGCCATACAGTCGCCAATACTTTCTACTAAAATAACTTCTCCTTGCTTATCAATGTGGTCGTGAGCAAGGTGATGTGGATAAACCCAATCTGTTTTTCTACCCAAATGTTTCCATTTCGGTATATTATCTCCCTCTACGACAGTGCGACCAGAAAAACCATGTATTTGATTATCTAAATTAAAAATTGGAAAAACAATACGACGATACATTTTACCATTTCCAGCATATCCGCACATAAATAATTCTTGAGTCTCTGTTGAAATATTTTTCTTTTGATAAAAATTTCTTATAGGTAAAAGTTTTTCTAAATATGATTTGGGGTATATTTTTTCCATCTGTATTTTTTCTTCTTTAGGTTGATATGTTTCTGTATCAACTGCTGAATCTGAAACATATTGTTTTAATATTTTAGGGTCTTTTGTATTAAGCGTTTTTTCTACTAAAACTTTAAATGGTAATGGAGTAGAGTCTATACCAAAATCTCTCCATACACCAGTGTTTTTATATATTATAACAGATGTACTAGTTTTTCCATTTCTATAAACAGCACTAGTTCGCCAATGATTGCCGTGGTCTTTTAATACATAACCTAATTTTTCTAAAGAATCTCTGTATTTCATAGTGAATCAAAATTTGGAATATCTTGTGGATCTGTTAATTCTAAGTTTTCTTGATTTTCTGTAAAATTAACTATATCTCTAAGGTCACCTTTTTCTGTTATGCAAAAGTTTTTAAACTCTAAGTTGATAAAGTTTTTACGAAGATTATCTCCAACTCTAACTGGCTCTACCGCACCAGCTATATCTTTACCTAAGTGTCTTGACTTAATATTAATTAGTTTATGTGTGCCAAAAGAATCATGCTCATCTATAATTTCATCATTTGATTTGCTCCTAAGTATAAACATATGAGAACAAAAATGTACTATTCTGTCCGACAAAGAGACAACAGATTCATCATCAATTATATTTTGTGCGTTTCTATTGTTTGTGATTCCATATCTATTACTTTGAACAGATGTAATCATTGGTATGACTGGATTGCCGTCCTCTAATATCTCTTTTTGAATACATTTTTTAAATTTATCAACCATCTCACCTACAACTTGCCACTCGTTTTTATTAGATTTTTCAGATGAAGTTTTGATATAATCAAAAGAAAAAATCATCTTGTTGCCTCTTCCAACTTTTGAATAGTAAAATCTTTTTAGTGTGTTAATTATATTATCAACTTCTAACCCACCAACATTATAGTAGTAAAATTTTAATTTTTTAACTTTAGCCCAAACACTTCTAACTCTAGCAACTGTATCATCTCCAGCTTGTCTCCATTTGCCACTTTCTAATAAATGAGCAGGTACACCAGACAAAGCAGCACACTGCCTAATAACAAGCTCTTCTTTACTCATTTCTCCATTATCAAAATGTAAAACTGGAACATCGTATTTGGCTGCGGTTTTAGTAGCATAATCCATACAAAACTGTGTTTTACCTACACCAGATCTAGCTACTATGACAGTGATATTTCCAGGCCTTAATAAAGAACCATATATGTCATTAATTTTTTCGTGAGGCCCCATAAAGCCAAATTCCTCAATCGGATTATTGCCACGTTCCTCTATGAAATCTTCCATTTCATCATAGATATTAGATGGCGTATCAACACCATTTTCAAATAAATTTATTTGAGAGTTGTAAAGTTTATCAGCCGTGTCTACAATTTCATTATAAGATTTTTCAGCAGACATAGACTTCATTTTTTTAGATATCGTGTCAGCTGTGGCCGATATTTCTCTCCTAACAGTGAGTTTTCTTAACTCTCTTATTAAGCTTTCTATCTTAGATTGTGATTGTATTTTTCTTATAGAAAGTGATTGTATGTAATCTGATAAATTAATATCGTCTTCAAAACTTATCCCCAAGTCTTGTAATCTTTGACATAGAATAACTTCATCTATGCTTTCCCCTTTTACTACAGCGTTTTTTAAGGATAGGAAAATAGTTTTGTTTAAAAGGGAGTTTTTATCATAAAAATCATCAGACTTTAAGAATGTAAAATAATCTATAAAATCTTTAGGTTTTTGTATGAGTGCGGCTAATACCTGTTTTTCAATCTCATAACTATACATCATCACGCCATACTACGTGGCTTATTTAAAAAGTCAAGTGTTTTACGGCAAATTTAATTATTATTCTTGATCTGCTATTTCGTCTGTGATTTCTAAAGGTGCCAAAAACTCTTCAAGACACTTTTTTAAACCCATTTCTGTGATTTTGCTATCACACCTAGAAAAAACAACTGGTTCGCCACTTTCTGTACAATATGCAACTATTATACCCTTATAAGCACCAGATTTGCCAGAGGATTCGTACAAATCATTAACTATTTTTGTCGGAACCTCGTATTTTTTGAATATGGGATCTGAACTCATAAGTATATTTACACTGATATCAATAGGTTATCAAAATATTCTTCTGATAATTCATCATCTGGGTAAATTTGTATCAGTTTTATACCATTTATTTCGCAAAAATACATTTTTTTGTCATGTCTGCGTATTTGTCTTAAAAAATTAGCTCTAGTTTTATGAAAATGCTTAACAAACTGTAAATGTTGTGCGCCCTGCACCTCTATCGCTATTTTTTCTGTATGATTGTAAAAATCTAAAGTAAGTTGTGTTCCTGCTACTTTAAATTCTTCATATACGGCGTGATATCTCCAATGTTTATACAGATATTTTTTAACATTTCTTTGGAATTTACTCCTAGATTTACCATTCCACTTAATTTTATACCTATGTGGATTTCTAATAGGTTTTTCTTTGCCGTATAAAGTTAAAAAATTCATAAAAAAGCCCTCTCCTATTATAGAGAGGGCTCGGTTATTTTCAAGTTAAAAGTTGAAAGCGACCCCAAAGTCGGCGGTTGATTCCCACTCTCCGTTAGTGCCTTGAGCTGTATTTAAATCATTGTTTAGATAATTTAAATTAGCGAACACTGCAAGCTGATCTAGTGTTGTTTGAACACCAATTGTAGCTAAAGTATAGCTGTAGTCTGTTTCATATTGAAATGACTGACCGTACTCTAATCCAACTGCGATAGCAAAATGCTCAGTGATATCTAGGTCTGTTCCTACTGCAATATCTGCTGTATATTGACCACCTTCCTCTGTTGTAACAGAAACAAGTGAATCAATACCAAACAAGTTTACCGCATAAGAACTAACTAACTCATAAGCATTTACATCATCAATAGAAGTAATGTATAGTTCTGTAGCAATATCACCGATAAATGTAGAAAGGTTAGTACCAATAGTACCATATAACTCCTCTTCATCAGCTTTTACTTGCTCAATTGAACCAATAAGTGATAAACCACCAATTACTCCTAGCTCTGAAGACGCCTTTACATATTCAACGTCTGCAGATCCGTAAAGTCCGCCATCAATACGTTTTTCGTAGTTACCTACTTCTACGTCAATGTCCCAAGACTTTACCGTTTGTTCTAGGTCTTGTGCTTCTGCTTTGCCCCCGAAAAGGAAAAAAGCCGCAATAGCTGCGACAACAAGTCCTACTTTAATCTTATTTTTCTTTAGTATTTCCATAACTTAAATCAACCCCTACTGAGGGCTAGATAGCCTTTACACTAGTTCGGCTATGTTTGTTTTGAAATAATTGATCAAGAAAGCACACAAAGCTTCATTTTCTTCAATTAATTTGAATAAATTAGCTTCTCCTTGTATCTTTTCTGGTAGGTCTGAAGCTGATTCAGCTACCAATTCTCTAAATTCTTCTTCAATTGTGATCCAAGCGCCTTTTTTGGTAACAAATTCCCACATATAAAGCAAATCTACTAATTCTTTCTCTACCCAAACTGATTTTCCACCAACTCTACCATATCTAATTGGGTATGAAATAGTGTTGTTTGTCTTTTCGTTGGGTGATTTTTTGATAGTAGCCTTAGCCCAATGACCAATAATAGGGTTTGTTTTAGGATCTGGCTGTTTAATTGATGGATTTTGTAAAATTAGGTCTGATTTAAACCTTGGCTCAAACTCTATAATGTAGTTGGCGAAGTGCAATAATGCATTACCACCCGTTGCTGACGTCTGACGTATCGGAGCTTTTGTGTATGGGTCTAGTTTTATGTCTGCCCTCACTTGACTAATAAAAATGGCCATATGACCCCTTTTTGCAAGAGATATGGACATTCTTTTCATAAAGTTAGCTGCAATTACAGCGCCACCTGCAACTTTATTAGAATCGTAGAAAGATTTATCTATGTCTTGTTTAGAAATTAAACCATCTACCGAATCTAAAATAAAACAATACTGATGTTCGTCTTCATTTTGTTCTACCAAAGTCTTAATTGCGTCCACAACAACCTCGTAAATATTACTTTCAAACACGAAGCAAGTGCCAGTTTTCCATTCTTTTGCGTCGTATACAAACTTAACGCCAGATCTAGCTACCATTTCGTTAGATAAACGACCTTCAGCTTTAATATAAAAACCTTTTGCTTCTTTTTGTGTATTAAGCATGTTTTTCATTACCTCTAAAGCGGCACTAGTTTTACCACCTTCATTCATTCCTACAAATCTGTGTAGGCCTGGTCCGAATCCACCATTTAGGTTTAAATCAAGTTGCAGTGAGCCACTTGATGCTTTGTAATCAATTGATTTCTCAAAATTGTAATGATCGTCTTTTTTAGCTTTGAGAAACTTGTCTAATATTTCTGAATCTATATCACTCATTTAGGAATTTTTTTGTATTTTTAAATTTATTAGCTTCTTTCTGATAATCATCACCGAACTTTTTGCCTTGATCCATAAATTGATCAAATGGGTCTTTTTTTGGTTGATAATTGAAATATTGCCATTTTCTGTCTAATGTTTCTTTTAATGCTTTTGAAGCAAGAACAGCAAGACTGTCATACTTTGTATGAAAAGTCAAGTTTTTTAAAAAATCTAACGAATATCTAGATTCTAGCTTTTTTAACAAGGCCATTTCCTTTTTCCAAAAAGCTCTAGTACCTTTATCTGGTACTTCAATCAATCTAGCTATTACATCTTGACGATTCTTTAATATCATTATCTACCATTCTACGTACTAATGTAGAAAAGTCAACATGTTTTTCCCAATTTAAATCTTTTTCGGCTTCAGAAGCGTCACCTAATAATAATTCTACTTCTGCTGGACGGTAAAAATCTCTATTGATTTTTAACAAAATAGCTCCAGTTTTTGAACACATAAGTTTGGTATCCATTGGGTTATCTTCATCATGCCATCTGGTTTCTATACCAGCGTATTCAAAAGATTTTTCAACAAATTCTCTCACAGAATGCGTTTCTCCAGATGCTAACAAATAATCTTTGGGTTTATCTTGTTTTAACATTAACCAAACAGCTCTAACAAAATCTTCTGAGTGACTCCAATCTCTTTTAGCCTCTAGGTTACCTAATTCAAAAAAGTCTGGCTTTTTATTGTTATCTAACTGCTTTTTAATTCTAGCCACATTCATTGTGATTTTTCTTGTAACAAACTCTTCACCACGACGCTCTGATTCGTGATTAAATAAATAACCTTGAATAGCAAATAAATTATAAGAATCACGCCACACTTTAACAATTTGTCTTGCAGCTACTTTAGAAGCGCCATAAGGGCTTCGAGGTCTAGATGGGTGTTTAAGATCTTGTGGGCTATAAATTACATCACCAAACTCTTCTGAAGAACCTGCATTGTAATAACGACAGTGAGGACAATGTTTTCTAATAGCTTCTAATTGATGCAACACTCCCATTGTGTTATTTTGAAAATGATTAACCGGCATCTTCCAACTTAAGCCAACAAAAGAATTTGCAGCAAAGTTCATAAAATAGTCTGGTTTAATTTCTTCAATACAAGCATTGATACTATGCTCGTCTCCTAAATCCATTTCAATCAAATGAAACTTAGGATCTAGTTTTAAATGTTCTATATGTTTGTGATTTGGTACGCTCAACCTGCGAATTGCACCATACACTTCTACATCTGTAAATTTTAATAAAAACTCGGCCATGTAAGAACCGACTTGACCTGTAACACCTGTAACTATCGCTTTTTTCATTTCTTTAAAACATAATCTGTACAAATAGCAAAACAATTGTAACTATTCGTATCCCAATCTTCACTATTATCAACTATGACAGATTTTTTTCCAACATTTTTTCCTGGAAAAGTCCAAATATAACCTTTAGATGTCAACGTAAAATCGTCTGTTTGATGCCAAAAATAATTTGTTTTTGGTGGAGCTTTTTCCAGCGCCTCTAAGTTTTTACAATGAATCCATAAACCTGGTTGTTGTAAGAAACTTCTTTTAATTTCATACTTAGGCTCATCGTGACCAAGCCAATATTTATTATCTTTTACCCACAAATCAATTTCACAATCTATACCTAAACTTAAACAGGCTTTAATTTGTTTTGGGTCATTTTCGTAATCAGATTTACCCATTAGATTACCTCTGTGCGATATTATTTTCATCTTTCTAAAAATGTTTTTAAATCTTCTGGAGTACCTAAACCCCACATTTTTTCAATATCAAATGTTTTAACTTTTAAACCATCTTCGATAGCTTGATTAAATACTGGACAAACATAAAATTCATTGTTGTGTCTTATGTTTTTTGCAATCATTTGTTCTGCATACTTTACATAATCAGAACCTCTTTTCCAATAATAAATACCAACAGTAGCAACGTCTGATATAGGATTTTTTTCTGCAACTTCAATAACATCACCATCTTCATTTACTTTAGCAAATGACCATTTTGGGTGTGTTGATTTAAACGTAAGAATACCAGCGTCTGCGTTTTGTTCTTGCATTTTATACATAAACTCGCTCGTATTCCACTCTACAAATTGATCTGAGTTTGCTATAATTAAAGGATTGTCGTTGTTAATTAATTCTTTAGCTAACAGTGTTGTGCAGGCAGCACCCTCTGTAAGGCCATCAACTTCTACTATGTCACAGCCTGGAGAAACTAAGTTTAACATGGAATCTAGATTATATTTTTCTTTGTGCGCTTTTTGAGCAATAAATATATGATTAGCCTCCATATCTAAATTGTTTACAACAACTTGAATCATAGGTTCTCCATTTACTTCAATCAAAGGTTTAGGAAATGTGTATCCAGCTTTTTCAAATCTACTTCCTGCCCCAGCCATAGGGATTAGAACGTTTAAGTTTTTATCTTGCCATTTTGTATTCATTATAAAAGATTCTTTTGTTAAAAGTGATGACATTTTTTCTACAGTAACTTCGTCTGGACTTTTGACCCTTAAACAATCGCATCCACATCTTTGTGCTGCTAAAAGACCATGTGGAGAGTCTTCAACGATAACCGTTTCCTCTGGCGTAAAAGATAGGGAAGACATTGCGTCCCAATACATCTCTGGATGTGGTTTTTGGTTTTTTACGTCTTCATTTGAAATAACGAGATCAAAAAATTCCATAGCTCCTATTTTAGATAAAGCTGTATATATTGTTCGTCTAATAGAATTAGAACAACAGGCTATTTTGCAACCTTTAGATTTTATATATTTAAATGTTTCGGTTAGGTTGTTGCTTGGTTTTAACTCTTCAAGTTTCTCTTGGGTAATTTTTTGTTTTTGTTTCCATATTTTTTGATGACTTTGTATTGGTAAACCTTTATCTTGTGTTAATTTTTCTAATTTACTAGTTGTTTTTAGTCCATCATAAAAATTTAAGTGTTCATTTTTTGTAATAACATACTCTTCACCAACTTCTCTGATAGCAGTATTTAAAGCCTCGTAATGTATATCTTTTGCGCTGATTAAAACGCCATCTAAATCAAATATTACAAGTTTTCTCATACCCAAAGCTGTTTGTTTACAAATACTGAGTTTCCATCTTCCCACATATCATTTTTCATAAGATGATATTTGTAGAGACAGTGGTTGTTTACTAAAATAACATCGTCCTTAACATATTTCATTAAATTTTCACTTCTATTAGATGTAAATTTAAAAAGCTCGCCAGAAAACTCGTTGTAAGCATCACTTAATGGCCAACCATTTTTGCACCAATCTGTATATTCACTATCTTCTGAAAGATAATCTAAAACATTATCGTATAAGGTAGCAAGATTATTTATGTTATCTGAGTTACTATAAAACCAATGATCTGAGGCTCCAGCGTTAGTTTGATCCCAATAAGCTTGATACATACGACTCATATCTTGATTTGGGTCAAAATGTAAATGACTTGTTTTATTTAGTCCAGACTTATGATGACCTACGTCAAATCTACATACTAAAACACAATCGTATTTAAAGTTGTTTTCTTCTTCGTATTTAGATTTTAAATCTATTGATATTTGCCTAGATTTAAGAAAACTTAGTGTTTTAAATAAATCTCCTTGAGCCGCTGAATGAGTAGCTCCAAAGTTTTTATCCTTTAACTTGTAAGTTTCTTTTGTAAATTTATACTGAGGTTGAAATTGATATTTGATTGGTTTAAAAATATCGATCAGCTCATCCATAATTTCCCAATCCCAACTGTGTATAAAAATATCACAATCTTTAATTTTGCTCAAAAGAGTGGCAAATTTTTCGTCATAGGCGCCATTTGATGCTACATTAACACTTTTGACTAAACCATGCAAGCATACAGCAGTTCTCATAATATAAAATCTAATTTAGACCCATCTTCAAAAAACAACATTGATTTTTTAATAGATGTTTCTAGCTCATTATATTCCATTCTGTTTAATTTTTTCATTACAGCGTCTGGCACGGTAATTATATCAGATTTCCAATTATTTGCTTCTGGAATAGAGTAAACTCTTTGACAACCAGCATATAAGATTTCTATGTTTTCATGATGACCAATTAAATCGTAAGCAAGATCAAACATTTTTTTAGGATCGTTTCCAGAATCAAAAACACCGCCAGCAAACAAAGATATAATTGATGGTGTTTTGTTGTATATAACGGCAGCACAAGCGTCAATTGTTTGTTGAACGGTATGAATACAAGTGATATTTACTTTTATGCCAGAAATATGCAAATCTCTTATAAGCTCTTTAGTTGACTCACCATTTGGTAAGACAATAGGTATTTTTACATAAACATTTTCTCCTTTTGTGGCAATATGTTTAGCTTGATTAACTATCGAATGCATATCTGTCTCTGTAACTTGAAAAGATATTGGCTTACCTTTTGCAGCTTCTACAGATTCATCAATAAATTTATTATAGTTAGTAATACCAGCTGATGCAATATAAGAAGTATTAGTTGTTACTCCATCAACTTGGTCTATAAATTCTTTAATGTTTACTCCATCGTAATATATTTTAGTTTTCATTTTTTATTAATTTATTAAAGTATACAACGGACATTATTAAAGCAAAAAGTGCATGATTATGACCTAAACCCGCTCTAAATGGAGTAAATCTAAGGAAATAAGCAGCTAGGTAAAATATACCTTTGTTTACTACTGTAGATTCGTCATCATTTAGAATTAATGACCATTGTTTTATTATATGTTTAGTAACATCATTTTCTAAATCTATGTTAAAAAATTCTTCTGTGCAACTATAAGTTCCATCTTTGTTTACGGTAGCGTAAACATCATCTTTCCATTCATCAAAACGCGCAAAAGCAAATTGGCACATTTTAGCTAAATCTTGCTCGGCACAATCGAAAATATCTGAGCCATCTGGGTCTATAAGTTTAGTTTGAGTACCATTCCACATTATATTTTGATATGTAAAATCTCCATGTATTGGTCTAATAGATTTTGGCATAATTAAACGTTTATCTATTTTGTGAATAGCGGTTTTTAATCCAAAATATTTTTTATTGTTAATAGTAACAATGTCAGATTGTATTAATGGGTGCCAAGATTTAAGGAAGTGGAAGCCGTTATTATTAACAAACAAAAATTGATTAAATTTAGTATATAATTTTCTACTAATCCAATCTTGTATCCAGGTAGATCCGTTGATTTCTTTAGATACACAATATATGTTTTCTTTCATACCTTTTAAAACATAACCAACTGCTTTTTTTAGTTCATTTTGATCAGTTATTGAGGATAATGTTTGGTAACCATCTAAGTATTCCATATCATAACTGTAACTAGAAGCACTATCTTTATAACTAATAACCTGTGGTGCTGAACCTGGCCATAAGAAGTTAAAACGTAACATGTCTTGTCTTTGTCTAGCCATTCTATCTTGATATGAAACTTTTGTCATATTACTAACATTTACTTCCCAAGTCCTATCTGACCAAGCTAAAACATTTGCACCAACCATAGGTCCTGCGATAGGCGGTAAAAACTGGTCTTTAATCGCTACTTTTCTTACAACATTATTTTCTAATAAGTATATTTTAGCAAAAGACCCACCTTCAAATTCTTTTTGTATTTTTGAATCATAGTTATGAAAAACAAAGTCTAGATTTGCATCCTTTAAACCTAAATCTCTTTGTAGTTCTATAGGAACCACTTGATTTGTAAATGGTTTGGATGGTTTGCTATCATTAATTAAAACTCTTGGCCCTGCTGTTAAACTTGTAACTATATCATCATATGGTATATCATAATGATCTAAAAGTTTTTTGGTTTCCTTTATATATTTTTTATTTCTTGCTGTCGTTATAATTATTTTATGACCATCGTTTTTCCACTCTCGTAACTTTTCAAAACCGAAAATTGTTTCGTTGTCCTCTATGTTTGAAGTAGAATGAGGATTGTGTTTTAATAACACGCCGTCTATATCACAAAAGATAGACATTTTTTTTCTTAAATTATTGACGTGATTTTCTAACATTTTTTCATCGCCATAAAAATCTGCCCACTTAGGGTTATATGTTTCAATTTTACTATTAGAGTAAATTAAATCTTGTAAAGACTCCGAGACATACAATTTTTCTTTAGATTTAAATTGTTTTTCTATCTGTTTAAAGTAAATGCAACCAATAATACCCTTAACATCATAATCCTCACTATCGATCCTTTCTTTTTCGCAAATCATCTTGGGTTTATTTTTATCTAAAATAATTTTAGACCAATTCATCCATTCGTCTTTGTGTATATCCCAGGTGGGTATAATACAGTCAATATCTTTTTTGTCGGTATTAAGTATGTGATCTACATCCAAAGCATGGTCGCAATCACAAACGATTGATTTGCCCGTAATTTTAGCTTTTTCAATACCTAATTTAAGGGTTTGATATGGGCCATCTGTTTTTTCATCTATAACGATTACTTGTGGGTTGTAAAGCGGAAAGAAATCGTTTATGTTTTTTGTAACATCGTATTCTTTTTCTTGAGCTTTGGTGCATATAAAATATATTTTAGTAATATCCCCACTGTCTATCCATTTTTTGAAAGATGTATTTATCGTACTTTCAATAAAACTTATATCACCAATTTTTAAAAATGGTTTAAATGTACCGCCAAATCTAATGGCCTCACCAGCTACTGGAAAAATTAAATTCATGCCCATCTGTTTTGTTTTGTTAAATCATTTTGCCAGTGCTTGTCGTTCTGCCAAACTGTATTAGATGTATTATAATCATCTCCTGGTCTAATAAACATACAATCATTGCTGTCGTCAAATTTATTTAAAATATAATTTGCTTTTAAACATTTTTCTTCAACTAGCTGTCTTGTAGCTATTGTTAGTTTTTGCTCCGGAAAATAGCGTTTGCATGTTTCTTCTAATTCTTGCATAGTTTCAAAAATTTCTATCAAATAGTCGGTTTTACCAGCAAAAAAATAATCAATTAAGTAACCGCCATCATGGTCACTCCAAGCAATAAAATTTAAAGCTTCCTTATTAAACATTTTAAAAAGGTTATCTGCGTTAGAGGGTACATAATCAGATCTCCATTTTAAGCAAAAATCAAATCCTTTTTCTTTGGCTTTTTTTAGTCCAGCTAAACTGCTTGTAACTTGATAATTAACATTTCTAAAACCAGCATCTTTAGGTTTTTGATTGTATAAAACCTCGTGATTAGAATTTATTTTTTCGTCTTCCCAAGTAGAATGTATAATGTCAAAACCCTCCCAAGATTTTTCCATTCTATCATTATCAAAAACTGGACCTTGAATAACTACGCAATTTTTCATTTTTTTTGTACTAAAATTTTATACTGTGGAAAATATAAAAAGTCAATATCTGTTTTCAAAAAACAATTGATTGCGTGTTCTGGTGTTTCTACTATAGGCTCCCTATCATTAAAGCTAGTATTAAGTAAAATAGGCACTCCAGATGCTTCATTCCACTTTGTTAAAAAACTATGCAACCAAGAATTATCTGATTTTCTTACAGATTGAAATCTACCTGTTCCATCGTGATGAACAACAGCTGGAACTTTGCTTTTTTTATTTTCTTTAAATGGTGAAATAATATTCATGTATGGAGATTCAACATTAGTTTCAAACCAATCGGATATGTAATCTTTAAGTATCACTGGAGCAAAAGGTCTAAACCACTGCCTATGTTTAACTTTTTCATTTATGATATCTTTCATATCCTCAGATCTTGGATCTGCCAAAATGCTACGGTTTCCTAATGCTCGTCTACCGGACTCTGATGCACGATTAAATATAGATATAATTTTTTGATCTAAAAGTAAATTTATTACCTCATCTTCATCTTCAATTACTCTACTTTCAACTCTTTCTTCTTTTTCTATCGCTGATTTTACATCTTTAATTTTATATTCACAACCTAAATAAGGACTTTCGTTTTTGCCTGTAATTTTTCTAGGATTATCGTGCATATGATAATAAATATATTGACAGCAACCCATGGCAAGACCAGCGTCATAAGGAACTGGAGGTATATAAATATTTTTTACATTATCAAATTTATTTAATATAGCTTGATTAAGTAAACCATTAAGAGCTACACCGCCCACAACACAAACATTTTCTGTTGATTCTGGCATATATTGACCTATTAAATCTAAAACATACTCTTCTGTAGCTTTTTGTAAAGAACCTGCTAGATCAAATTTTTCTTCTTCTGTTAAAGTTGAATAATATGCAAAATTATTTGTGTGTCGGAACATTAAATATTCCCTCATTTCTTTAATAAATCTATTTGGATTTTTAGCAACTGCACCCATAGCCATAACAGTACCACATTGATTACCAATCGGAGGCCCAGAGGACAAACCAAAAACTTCTTTTGTCATCATTGACCATGCGTGACCAACATTTACGTTATAAAAATTATCCTCTATTTTTTCTACTTTATTATCTTTACCAGAGTAAAAAGCTAAAGCTGTCTCGTGTGTTTTGCTTTGCCAATCATCGCATTCCTCTCCACCACCATCAATAGATATTATAAAAGCATCTTTAAAATTTGATGAAAAGAAAGCATTAGCTGCATGCGCCTTGTGGTGTGATATTTCTAAATATTTAGCTCCAGTAGAAGACATTTTAGCAAAACTTTCTCTGTACATATTGTTTAATCCACCTCTCCATCTCATAAAGAAATGTGTGAAATAATCAACATCTTTTAAATCTGGGTTTCTGTCAAAAACAAATTTTAAAACGTCACCTTGTTCTTCTTTTATTCTGGAAAATCTTTCATATTCTTCATGTATGACTGTTTTACCATCTTCAAATATGCAATAAGCTGTATCATGTGCACCGCAAGCTAATCCTACTATTTTCATAAAAATTGACCTCTCTTTGATTGTTTTACTTTATCTATATCACCTAATTCTAAAGCATATTCTTTAAAATTCCATTTTCCTTTAACGATAGCTGTCGCAACGTATGGCCAAACAAAAGAATCAAAGTGTCCGCCTCTAGGTGGCTCTGCGTCATAATGTAATAAACCCCTAATAGATGAATTTATTTTTCCAGAGTTAAGTTCTAAATCCCAGATTGTTGAATTTCCAGATTCTTCTAAAAATTTAATTAAACTTTCACGCTTCCAAATGCTTGGCTGAACAGCAAAAAAATCCTCTGATTCTGGGTCTATCTCCCATAAACAGAATGACGAATCTGATTGTGTTAAAATACAATTACCAGTTCTGGAAAGTCTAACAAAATCAAAATTATCTTTTTGTAGGATATTTAAATACTCTGCAATTTTTTTAAAGTTAGGTTTGCTGTACAAAAACATATCTTCATGTTGATATAAAACAAATTCTTCATCTAATTGCTCTAAACAGCTTTTTAATTTTTCTGTGTAGCTTAAATCAGAATCATAGATAATATGTTTGTGAGTTTTGTTAAAATTTTTGTCTGAAAAAATTGTAATGTTATCTATTCCAAACGTTTTTTGTTGTTCTAAAAAAACTTCTAAAACATCAAAATAATCAGAGTGTGTATAAACTATGTTTGCTACTCCCATGTGCAAGTTAAGTTGGTAAATTTAGATTGGTAACCTTCGATATAGTAATCTCTCCTAAATCCCTCTGATTTTAACCACGGATTTAATGTAGAGCCTGCATCAATGTATTTATTGTTTTTGTTAGCTTCAAACAGTTGATGAGCTAAAAGATTGCCAAAGGGGCCAGCACAAAATAAAAATAATTTATTAGACAAGTTCGCTTGTTTAATTTCATCAATTAAATTATGATTGTTAACCCAAGCACTAAAACCTATCGGATAAATTTTTTCTGGTTTAAATGGCAGATCATCAAAAGTAGATCTTTCATTAGCTACTATATGAACATCATGGTTAGAGTATTCTTTTAAAAATGTTTCTTTGTATATGTCGTAATTAGCATTAACAAAAACATTAGCAAATGTCATGTGATCAAAATCTTGACCACAAAATTGTCTCATTTTATCTGCTCTATCACCATTACAACAGTGACAACAAGTGCCTATGTAATAATCTGGATCCTTAAATCTTATCGCATTGATTAATTCATTTCTGTAAGATTGGGGTGTATTAGGTGTATTCTCAAATTCACTATTGTTTAAATTTTCATTAAGCATAGCAGCCCATTCACCATCGGCAAATTTAGAAAAACAAAAAGTATCGTTGTTTTGAAACTTATCAAAAAGTTTATAAATTTCTTCTGTAAAATCTTTTGTTAAATTTTCAGCCATTTTTCGTTTTCCAGTGTCCATTCAATTGTTTTCTTTAAAGAATCTCTAAACTCAACTGGGTGTTTCCATCCTAATGACTTCATTTTTTCTCCGTCTAAAGCATATCTCAAATCATGACCTGGTCTTTGACTATGAAAATCTACCATTTCATATTTTAATTCTTTACCTAAAATGTCGGCTATCATTTGTGCTAACTCTAAATTATCTGTTTCTTCTTCTCCAACAATATTAAACCTACCCATAGACGAGTCATAATTATCTAAAGTTTCATCACAATTATTTATAATATGTAGCAAAGCATCAGCGATATTTCGCGCATGGATATAAAATCTGCTACCAGCTTTAGTTTTTTGTTTATTACTATGTATTGTGATTGGTTCTCCAGCCAAAACTTTTCTAATTACTTTTGGAACAAATTTTTCTGGATGTTGTCTTTCTCCTATTACATTCATTGTATTTGTAACTATAATAGGCATTTGATATGTATTTGCATATGATTGACAAACGCATTCTGCAGCACCTTTAGAAGCTGAATATGGGTTACCACAGTTAAATCTTTCACCCTCTTTGTAGTTTTTACCAACAGGTGCAGAACCATAAACTTCATCTGTTGAAAAGTAAATAAATTTTTCAAGATTCTTTAATTTTTTAGCGTATTCTAAAATATTTACCGTAGACATTACATTGTTTTTGATAAAAGGCACTGGGTCTAAAATAGAATTATCTACATGAGAGTCGGCAGCTACGTGAAAAATGTAATTTATGTCTCCCAATTCTTGAATTAGTCCTTCTTCAAATTTTCTAGATAAATCTGTTGTAAAAATTTTTACTCTTTTATCATCAAAAGCATCGATGTCTCTAATTCTATCGTGTCCAGCACTAGCATAACTAAGCTTATCGAGACAATAAATTTCCCAATCTGTATATTTAAGAAAATGTTCTAAAATATGATGGCCTACAAAACCATTCGCGCCTGTTAATATAACTTTTTTACCCATTTTTTATCCAATCTTCTAAATTTAATTTTGGAGTCCAACCCAAAACTTCTTGTGCTAAACTACTATCACAAAGAGTCATTTGAGCTTCTCCTGGTTTATCATCTTCATATTTAACTTTATCTGGTTTATTATACATTTCTGCAACCTGTTTTAAAGAAAATTTTTGACCTCTACCTAATTCAAATGTGTGGCCATAAGCACTTTTTTCCCATATTTTAATTAAACCATCTACTATATCGAAAACATGTGTGAAATCTCTTTCCTTGGAACCATCGCCATAAATCACAATATCTGTATTATCTCTTCTGGCTTTATCCCATTTACCTATGACTGTTTCATATCCGCCTGTTTCTAATTGACGAGGACCATAAACATTATAAAATCTAGCAGTTGATTGTCTTAAATCAAATATTTTTGAATATAAAACTAATATTTCTTCTCCTATTTCTTTTGAAAATGTATATGGATTTTTGTATTTACCGCTGTGATGCGAAGAAGATCCAGAAAATATCATTGGAATATCATATTCCACACAAGCTTCTACTAAATTAAGTGTCGATAAAACATTGTTGTAAAAATATTCTTTTGGTATTCTAAAAGATGGTTGTATTCTAGCTAAAGCCGCTAAATGAAAAACAACGTCTGCGCCCTCTATTAAAGATTTTATTCTATCTTTAGAAACATCTATATCCATGTATGAAACACCATCTACGTGATTAGAGACATCGCCTGTGCTATAATTATCTAAGGATATAATAAAATTAGATTTATCTTCGGATAGCTTTTTACATAAGTTATATCCAATAAATCCAGCACCACCTGTAACTATAATTCTTTTACTCATTTTTTACCCAAATCTAACCATCTAATATATTCATCAAACTCATTATTGTGATCGTACCACCAACTGCTTGCCTTCGCTTTAGTGCGATCTAAATCTAATTCTAATTTGTCCCATTCTGGACCTTCTGGATCTGTCACAACCAAGTCTTCTGGTAAATTAGACAACGATCTTAGTTTGTCTCCATCTTTAATTAACTCTCTCCACTGAGCTATTCTTTCTTCAAAAGTACCTTTTGGTGGCTCACCTTTACAAAAAACTCCAGATAATCCAACATGCATAGATCTAGCTTGATCTGGTTTTAAAACAAAAAGTTTATTGATATCCATGATTCTTTCTATTGTCCCATCATGATGAGTATGGTCAGTAGGAGATATTCTAGACTCAAAAAAATGTTTATTGTAATACTCTACGGGATTTAAGTATAAATCGTAGTCTGATAACCACTTTTCAAAATATTTATTAATAGCTCTGACAGAAACAACAGACAAAGACGTGCATTGGTAGTCACCTATTAAGATCTCTCCATCTCCATCTTTTTCAGCTTCTGGTCTTCTTTTATGGGCCGCTCCTAAAATTCTAGGATACTTTTTTAAAAAATTATCGTAAATGTATTTATTGTATCTAATGTAGTCTTTTGTTGGTAAAATATCTTCTTCTCCAACAATTACAAAATTATCGTCACCTAAGTTTTGAGAAGCCATCAAATATGTTGACAAAATATTGTAAAAACCTGGCAAAGGACAATCTTTTAGTTTTTCTTTTACAATTTGTCTAATCCTAGCTTTAGGATATTTTTTAGAGTATTTAGCTATAACTTCATCTTGTTCTTTATCATAACCCTCCTCTGTATGTATCTGTATTTCATAGTCTAATATTGTAGGCTCTGAAAAAATTTGCTCTAAATATAAATACAATAGATCTGGCTTATTGTAAGCTACGATTGCTATGACATCTTTAGGTTTCATTTATAATTTTAACTATTCGATTTGCTGATTTTCCATCCCCATAAGGGCACTCTGCATCTATTATAAAATTTTTTCTTTGTAATTCAAATATAGTAGATAAATCTTTTGGATCTTCACATAAATGAATATGACCAGTTTCTATACCCTCTGGTCTTTCTGTAACTTTTCTACAGACTATAGTTTTTTTGTTAAAGAAACAACTTTCCTCTTGTATGCCACCAGAATCTGTAATAACTAAAAGGCATTGTTTTAAAATATTTATTAAATCGTGGTGTTCTAAAGGGTCTATACATTTAATATATTTGAGATTTTTTGTAATCTCTTTTATTTTAGGGTTTGGGTGAACTGGTAGAATAAATTCTAATTCTTTATTTCTTTTAGCTAAGTTTTCTATTTCGTGTAGCCACTTATCTAGAATAGATAAATTTTCTGATCTGTGCAAGGTAACTAAAACCTTCCAACCATAAACACATTTTTGTTTTTCTTCTAGTATATTATCTAAAACTGTATTTCCAACTACAAAAATTTTACCTAAAGCTTGTTCTTTTTCTAAATTTTGCGCAGAAAGTTCAGTAGGACAAAAATTTACATCAGCTATTCTTGAAACCATCTGTCTATAACCCTCCTCTGGATATGGGTTTTGTAAATCATAGCTTCTTAAACCAGATTCAACATAAAATATTTTTTTCTTTAAATTAAAAGCTGATATCGCAATACCTGCAACTGTGGCTGTATCACCTTGAATTACAATATTATCATATTGTTTTATAATCTTAGATGCTTTTAAAAATATTTGTTGAAAAATATCGTTTAATCTATCTCCTGTTGTAGATTTAACATCAATAGAATGTTTACTATTACCAAAATCTATAATGTCTGTATGTTGTTTTACAAATAAACTATCTATATTTTTATCAGCTAATAATATAGGTTTGACTTTTAAAAATTCTGGTCTGGTTCCGTAAACAACTAAAGTTTTCATTTTACGTTTTGTAATTTAAAACCTTTATTATAATAATGTTTTAATGATGCTCCAAAAGCTTCTTGATGATGGTTGATAGATATTGCATTATTATCAACACCATATTGGTATGCTGTGGTTGGCTGGCTTCCCCACATTGATTGATCGTCTTTAGGGTGTGGAGGAACATAAGTATTTAAATTCATATATTTTTGTATGGCATAAGAAAAATGCATATCTTCTCCACAAATCCTAGATAATGGTGGTTGGGTTTCTCGCCAAAAAGCACTTAGTAAATCTCTATGAAAAAACCAAGAGTGTCCAACTATATCAACCTGCTCTGTTTTTTCGTTCGGGTTATCCCAACCATGTCTAACATATGATTTATAGTCTAAATCATTAAAATTTACTCCTATAGTTCCATAAAGACCATTATTTTCATTTTCAATACAGTTAATGCAGTTCTTGAACCAGTTTTCACCGGGTATAGTATCATCATCGAAAACACAAATATAATCAGATGTTGTGTTTAAGGCGTGCGCAAATCTAGCCCAAACTCCATAATTGGCATTATTCAAAGATATAGCGGCATTTATATTACTAAAATCAAATTGTGTGTCATCTCCAGGATGATTCTTCCAGATAAAAATTTCTTCTGGCTTGATTGTTTGATTTAAAATTGCATCATATTGAGTTTTTAATGAGTGCGGTCTTTTAAAACAGTTGATTATTACAGATACTTTATGCATTTTCTTCTATTGTTTGCCAAAATATTTCTGGCGATTGTTTACAAAGATTAGAAAAGGAATCATAATCTTTTGATTTAAATTCTTGAACGCTACCTATTTTGCTTTCATCGCCTATAAATTCTAAGCCACAAAGACAAGCCTCCGCAACCATTCTACAAAATGGTTCGTTAACAATTGGATTGTGATAAATATATTTATGGTTTTTGTAAACCTCTATAAGTTGTTCGTTAGATATTTTTTCGTTAAATTGTATATTGTTTATTTTTTTTATTTTGTCAATAGTATTTTCATCTTCAGCCCAACCATAAACTGATATTTGTCTATCTGGATTTAAGTTCGCAAAAGAAATTAAATTGTCCACACCTTTTAAAGGATGCAAAAAACCACAGTACAATATGTCATTTGATTGTGTTATATTTTTTTTGTTAAATAGTTTGGTATCTATTGGGTCATAAACTATTTTAACATTATCAAAATACTCACCATAATACTGCTTAAAAAAAGAAATATGAAAGTCTGATAAAAAAAAATTTATTATACTGGAAGAAAAAAGCGATTTTCTTGCCTCCTCTGGTAAGTAATGACATGAATCGTGTTCATATCTAACGTGTTTGGGGTGTGAGACTATTTTTTCAAATACAAAAGAAGCTTGATGACTACTTAATATGTGTTGTAAATTAGAGCTTATAATGACATCGTAATTAGACAAAAATGTCATTGGAGAAGAGTTGTAATTATATGTGGTGATTTGATGGCCTCTATCAAGGCCAGCCTTAATCATAATATCATTACTAATCTGGGCTCCACCGCTATTTTGCTCTATTGAAAAATCAGATATAAATAAAACATTCACGAAGATATTATAATCTTCCTCTATTTTTTTTCCAATTATATCTATATTTTGTTACCCAATCGAGTAATGCTCTTTCAAATCCAATATCTTTTCCGGCTTTTTCGGACTCTATCCACTTATGTTTTAAGATTTCTTCGCGTTCGGCTGTAAATTCCGCATAAAGGGTAGAGCCGGTTGCGAAAACATCATTCATCTGTAATTTCTACAGTAGATAATTCTGGATTAATTTGTAAAAGTTCTGTGTCGCTACCTAAAACTTCGGTAACGCTTTTGCCACTTTCCCACATTTTGCAAGACCAATATCTAGCTTTGTATTTTGGTCCTGGGTTTGTGTCGCACTGGTGGCGTGCTCTAAATGACTTACGTCGCTCTGGATTATCTCTTTGTATTGGCATATTTGGATCTCCAAATTTTACCATCACAACATTTCCTTTATCGTTTTTAACGTAAACTCCAAACTTTTTTTTATCACCACTAAGTCTAAATGGTTTGTTTAGAGTTTTTTTTTCTTTAGCTTCTGAGGTTTCCTCAATTACTTTTTCAATTTTTTTTTTAGGTTCGTCAAAAGAGGCTTCACCTTCTAATAATTCATCTAAAGTACAACCAGCGCCTAATAAATCAATTCTAGCTAATGAAAATTCAACTGCAGATATATCTCTTGCTTCGTCAAAATCTGAAGGAGACCATGTGTCAAAAGTATCTGGCAAACTAGCTACCGCTTCATCTGTAGCTCTAGCTATATCTGAATCTGCTTTACGATAAGCATCTTTTACTTTACCACCACGCATCATTCGTAAGAAAGTATTTACTCGAGCCATAGCCCAAGATGCTCTAGATTGACCGGGTCTATGTGTGCCAGAAAAAGCCCCAGCACCCCTTCTATAAACTTTTTTCAACATACCTAGTGTGACTTTTCTAGAATGTTTTTCGTTGTGTGTCTTAACTTTGTTTTTAAGGGAGTTGGTGACTTTTTCACTGAAAGTTATTTTTGCTTTAGCTTCTTTCACAAGCTCTTTATCATCATCTTTTTTTAGGATTTTTTTAGATTTTTCTGCTGAATCTGGTGATGTGCCAGCCGAACCAGGGGGGTTTTTACTAGATCCCTTTTTTCTCTCTTCTGGTTTCGAAGGTGTTTGAGCACCGCTTTTAGGACCGGGCCTACCAGCTTGAGCTTTTTCTATTTGTTCTGAAAAATCAAGTTCCATAATACTAATTACACTTTTTTTAAAAAAATCAACCCCATAGATTATACGCTATAATACCAGCTAAAGCTGTAAGTAATCCGCTAACAAAAATCCAACCTATTTTATTAAATCCATTCATAAAAGCTTTAGTTTCTGCTGATGTTTTTTCCATTTCTATCATTCTGCTATTCATATCTTCTATTTTCTTAAACAAAACGTCAGTAAGCGTCCCTAATTGTATAAGCTTTTCTTCAGCTCTAGCTATCGAAACCACGGCATCAGATAGTTTATCTATCTTTTCTTCCATGCGAGATAATCTTTCTTCTTGGTTGGACATTAAAGAGTTTTACACTAAATTGCATAATTTACCCTTCGCAAGATGCGCATTCAAGTAAATTTCTACTTAATTCTTGCGATGGATTGGTTCCTCTTTGATAATAGAGTGTTTTAATACCTTGTTCCCAGGCAAAAATCATTAGTTGACTTACGTCTTTAGGAGAAGATTTTGGATGCACCATAATGTTTAAACTTTGAGACTGGTCTATATATTTTTGACGTTGAGCGGCTTGTATAACAACTTCTTTCTGACTAATTTCACCAAATGTTTTAAAAATATTCTTTTCTTCTTCGGATAAAAATTTTAAATGTTGAACAGAACCACCTTTAACTAAAATAGTTTTCCAGACATCTGGAGTGTTTTGCTCTTTTTCTTCTAAAAGTTTTTCTAGATAAGGATTTTTATATGTGAATTTTCCTTTTGCTAAATCTTTTACAAAATAATTACTATTTAAAGGTTCAACGCTTGGTGAAACTTGACCAAGGATAAAAGAACTTGATGTTGTAGGAGCAACAGCCATAGTGGTTACGTTTCTTTCACCATATCCTTTTAATAAAGGTGGCTCACCATATACTTTGGCTAACTCCCTTGTAGCATATTTAGTTTTTTCTTGAATTATTTTGTGTATTTCTGTATTTAAAAATTTAGCTTCCATTGACTCAAACGGAATCATCTTGGATTGAAGCAATGAATGCCAACCTAAGACCCCAATACCTAAAGCCCTTTGATTTTCTGCAAATTTTCTAGGCGCATCCATAAATGGTTGAGATTTACATTTTTCAATAAATTCACTCATAACAGCATCTAGAAAATAAGTTAATATTTCTGGAGCGTCTGTGTCTTTCCACTCATCATAATGAAGTAAATTTAAAGAAGATAGGTTGCAAACAAAAGATTCTGTAGGATTTGAGTGCAAAGCAATCTCAGAACAAAGGTTACTTGCATATATTTCTAAACCTTTATCTTGATAAACTAAGGGAGCATTCCTATTCATTGCATTTTTAAAGAATATATAAGGGTATCCGCTTTCAAATCTTTTTTTGATAATAGCTCCCCAAACCTTACGTTTCTCTTTGTCGCCAGATAGCATTTCTTTCATCCAAGCATCACTGATTGTGACACCAATTGATAGATTTTGTATTGGGTGACCATCGTTTCTGATTTGTAAAAATTCTAAAATATCTGGGTGCTCAACTGGCAAATACGCCGCAAAACTACCACGACGAACATTTGATTGCGATACCACATTAGCAATTGTTTCAAATATTTCTAAAAAATGTATTGGACCATTAGATTTACCGCCACTTCCAATATCAGAGCCACGCTCTCTCAAAGCCCCAAAATATCCAGAGGTGCCACCACCACATTTAGTCATCATTCCAACTTCTGATGATTTTTTTAGGATAGATTCCATTGTGTCATCGATGAAAGAACCGAAACAAGATATAGGTAACCCTCTGTCTTTTCCAAAATTAGCCCAAATAGGAGATGATAGGGAATACCAACCCTTTGCCATGTACTTTTGAAACTTCTCTGAAAAACCAGGTATGGCTAGTGTTTTTTGAGCAGAATCAGCAATATGTTTGATTCTGTCTTCTGGAGTTTCACCTTCGTCTAAATATCCCCTCTTCAAGAATGTTCTTGAATCTCTGTTAAGCCAATAATAATCTTTCATTAAAATAAGTCCTCTTCGTCAAATGATTTGTCTTTTTTGGAGTATTCTGTAGGTCTTTTAAAGAAAAAATCAGTAGCAGAATTACCTAATACATCCTCATCAAACCATATAGTAAGAGAAAGTTTGTCTTTGTCAACATCAAAAACCCTCTCGAAACCAATTTGTTCCAATGACTCATTTAATCTATTTTTTATAAATTCTTTTAAAATGTCAGCATTTAAGCCTTCTCTATCATAATCGCCAAGTATCCAATCTATAATATTAGCTTCAGCATCAAACGCGCATTGCGCCTCTTCTTTTAATCTATCTGGTAAGTCGGCATTAAAAAGCTCTGGGTATTCCTCTCTTAATGTGTTGAGAATTTTTGTCCCAACTAACCCATGGATATTTTCTTCACGACTTGTGTATGCAACTTGTTGGGCTGTATCTTTAAGCACATTATCAAATCTATTAAACCAATTGATTATGTAAAACTGGCTAAATAAGGACACATTTTCAACAAACAACGTAAATAAAATCATTGAGTATATGTACTGTTTTTTATCGTCTTTATAGCATTTTTCTAGATATTTTTTTAAGTAGTCAACACGCCCTTTGATAATCGGTAATTTTAAATTTTCTTCAAAGACATCTTCTAACTCTAGAACACTTAAAAGGCGCTCGTATGCGTTATTATGTATAACTTCAATGTTAGCCATTACGTATCCAAGGTCGGTGATACCAGGATGAGGCAAATGATTACCTAAATTAGCCCAAAATTTCTTAACAGAAACTTCTACTTGACCAATGGCTGATAAGGTTCTTTTGACTATTTCTCGCTCTTTATCATTGAGATTTACCTTAAAATCTTGTACATCTGACTGAAAATTAAACTCTTTATCAGTCCAAAACCCATTGTGCATGGCGTTTACAAATTCTTCCGTCCACGGATAGAGATTTGGTTTCCTTGATACTTGTTCCTCGAATAACATACAGAAATAATTACACTGTGATATTGGATAGTCAAGCTTTTTCAAGTAAAAAAAATTTTTTTACATTTTTAGTTGAAAACTAAGGCTTTTAAATTATTTTAAAGTTATTATAAATATTTTAAAGATATTTATTATTTAAAAATATATTAAAGACAAATGTTAAAACTTAACACAAATAAAGATAAATTCTTCCATTGTTACTGTGCAAATTGGACATCAGTAATAAAAGCAAAAACGCCACAATCTGCAGCTTCGAAAGCATTAATTGAAGGTTTAGATAAAAATGGGCTTGACATAGAGGTATCACCTGTTATGATGGTTAAAGAAATCAAAAAAGATTATTCTGATAACGGAGATTTTTTTGCTATAGACAAAGTTTTTGACGATATCGGAATGTATGAAAAAGCAGAACAATTAAGAGAAATATTAGAATTATGATAGGTATAACAGGTATAGCTAGGTCTGGTAAAGACACACTAGGTTTAAGTTTGTTAAAAATTATTAACAAATCCTCTAAGAAAAAAGCAAAAATATATTCAATAGCTGACATCTTGAAAAAAGATTTAAACTACTTGATTAAGAAAAATTTTGGATTTTCTTCTTTTACAGAGGACACTAATCAAAAAAACTTGATTAGACCAATACTGGTTGAGTATGGGGAGGCTATGAAAAGAGAACATGGCGACGATGTTTGGATAAACAAACTAATTAAAAGCGTAAATTTTGAAAAATATATTCCAATCATAACAGATGTTAGATTTGACCACGAAGCTAAAAAACTGATTGATGAACATGATGCTTTTATAATTCATATATCTAGAGTTGGTGCTGAGGTTCCAAATGATTTAGAAAAACAAAATGACCCCAAAGTAAAGGAATTGTCGCATTTACAATATATGTGGCCGACATTTGGAGAAAAAAAATTAAAATTAGCAGATGACCACTCATCTATTTTATGGCAAATGGTTTACCCACAACACAAAGAAAAATGGAAGATTCAGAATTAATTAAAAAAATAAAAAATACTGGGGACGAGAGTTGTTTACAGCAGTTGATAGAAAAACACTCTGGTATATACGTTGATATGGTGAACAAATATATACCAAATTCTATTGAGGGTATTCACAAAGATGATATTTTAAGTGAAAAAAATTATTCTATCTATACGGCCGCTATGCAGTATAATAAAAATAAAAAATCTAAATTTAGTACATATCTAGGTAATCTTACAAAATGGAAATGCTTAAATATGTACAACAAAATGAAAAAATTTCCTCAACAATCAATAGAAGAATCCTCTATTACATTTACATCAGAGGAAAAGGCATACAGAGAAATACAAAACAAAGAAGATTTAGAGAACATTTTTAAAATTATAAACCAATCGTCTGATGAAAGGGTTAAATTAATATTCAGCATGCGTTATGCTGACAAGAAAAAACTAACACCTTGGAAAAAAATTGCAAAAAAGCTTGACTTATCAATTCAAGGATGTATAAATATACACAATAACTTTTTAAACAAAATCAAAAAATATGTATAGTAAAACAGTAATCGTAGGTAATCTGGCCAGAGATCCAGATAGTAAAAGTGTTAAAGATAGCACATTGACAAAACTTGTTGTAGCGGTTTCAGACCCTTATAACAAAGACAAAACATCTTATATTGATGTCGATACTTGGGGAAAGACAGCAGAAAACTGTCAAAAATTCCTTAAGAAAGGTCGTCAAATTCTAGCCGAAGGTAGGTTAGTGCAAGATGTTTGGGAAAAAGAAGACGGTAAAAAGGCTTCTAAGCTATATGTCAGAGCTGATAATATTCAGTTTATGGCAAAACCTAAAGGTTCAGAAGCATCAAGTAGTGCTGAAGGCGGCAAATCAGAGGAAATTCCTTTTTAATGGATTTGATCGTAGAAGCTCCCGTTAACTCATTGTCATTTGGCAATGTTACATATAATTTCTTGCGTCAATTTTGGCGCAAGAATATTAATGTTTTGTGGTATCCACTTGGTGGCAACGCAGATTTTGGTGTTTTTGATAAAATAGATCCAGAATTTAAAAATTGGTTAGAAACATCTGTTAGAAAAGCAAACAGTTCTATAGATAAGGATATGCCTACATTCAAAATGTGGCACATTAATGGGTCTCAAACAAGAATAAGCTCCAAACAAACATTATATAGTTTTTATGAGTTAGATGAACCAACACCAACCGAAATAAATTTAGTAAAATTACAAGATAAATGTATTTTTTCCAGTAAATATGCTGAACAAAAATTTTTAAATGCTGGTTGTAAGAATGTTACATCCATACCAATTGGTTTTGATGAGGATTTAAGCAAAACAAATAAAAAATATTTAGGTGATGATATAGTCCATTTTGGTTTAATGGGTAAATACGAAAAAAGAAAGCACACTAAAAAAATTGTACAACTTTGGGCTAAAAAATTTGGCAACAATCCAAAATTTCAGTTGAGTTTGTGTATTACAAACCAATTTATTAAACCAGAGGACATGAATAAATTAATTTGGGATATGTTTGAGGGTAAAAAGTACAACAATATTAACATATTGCCATTTTTAAAGAGTAATTCTGAAGTGAATGAATATTTAAATGCAATTGATGTTGATTTAAGCGGTTTAAGTGGCGCTGAAGGCTGGAATTTACCAGCATTTAATTCCTCTTGTTTGGGTAAATGGAGTATTGTTTTAAATGCTACATCTCATAAAGATTGGGCTAATGATAAAAACTCTATACTCGTGGAACCGAATGGTAAAGAACCTGTTTATGACCAAATGTTTTTCCAAAAAGGTGTTGAATACAATCAAGGCAACATTTATACATGGGATAGCGATGAAGTTTCAGATGCTATGGACAAAAGTGTGACACTAAAGGGACAAAATAACACACTTGGTGAAAAATTAAAAGAAGATTTTTCTTACAGTAGCTCTGTAGACCGCATACTTAAGGCAATTGTATAAATTGTGTAAATGGTATGGCACTTGCAATAGTAAAAATATGTATTATTCACTATTAAACTTAATTACAGATTCTCTAGGAGAATATAACGGTGGTTTAGGCCACGACAGCGTATCATCTAAAGGTGATGTTTATGTTGCTAAAGTAGTTTTACCTGGTATTAAGAAAAAACAAATATCAATCAAAACAAATCAAGATTACCTAAGAGTAAATGTTGATGACAAACTACATCAAAAAATTAAATTAGCTAATTTAGTTGATACTAGCAGTATAAAATCAAAGCTTGAGGATGGTATTCTAGAAATCACTTTGCCTAAAAAAGAGGTTTCTGAATCAATTGATATCAAAATTGAGTGATGCCACTTTATTTATATGAAAATATATCCACTGGAGAGGTTGTAGAGGTCCTACAAGGCATGAAGGACGTCCACGAATATCACGGTGAGGATGGGACAGAGAAAGGGGCTTGGAGGCGTATTTTTACAAATCCTGGCCTATCTTTCGATGCCTCAATAGACCCTTTTAGTCAAAAAGACTTTATTCAAAAAACAAGGGATAAAAATGACACATATGGCAACCTACAAGACAGAGCCGCTGAAGCATCTGAACAAAGAGCAGCTAAATTAGGTTATGATCCAGTCAAACAAAAATATTACGAAAACTACGCTAAAGAAAGAGGTGGTAAAATGCACCCTCGACAAATGAAAGAAAAACAAAAGAAACTTATTGATAAAGCCGCAAAAAAAGGTATCAATATAGAATTATAAAAAATTTAAAAAAATTACCCTCCTGCTGATTTAGTCGCTATCTGAAAGAAAATAACATCATCGGGATTAAACGTATTTGTATTTACTTCTATCTCCGCTATACTTACTCTATCAGAATCTAATAAACTTTGTAAACTTTGTTGGTCGGAACCAATAAAACCAGGGTTGGCTGCTATATTATTATCTGGAACTGCCCTAACTTCTTCTACCGATGGAGTGCTGTTAAAGCTCTTAATTCTGCAACCACTAACGATACAATTGGGCCAATCAATAACTCTATTTTCTAATGGAGAAACAGAAGAGCCATTTGCAGCCATAACGACCGTTATTGTTTGTTTACCATTAAAAGCTCTAATTGTTCCAAAATCAGTGTTTACTATGGTCGGTGAAGCTGAAGATCTTTCACCACTTATTGTTGCAAAAACTGAAAAGGTCACAAACATAACGTCTAAATCTGATTTAAAACCAGCTCCAGTTTCAATATTAGTCATTCTATAAACATTTGCTATATCATCAGTTGCCCCAGATATTCTTCCACTTATAGGTATAGAAAAAGTTTCCAAAAAGTTTTCTTTATCAAATTTAAATTCTAAATTGCTAGATGTTGCTCCACCATCTACACCACCATTATTAAAATTCAAGCTACTTAATTTAGCTCCAGTAATTACATAATTAAAACTATTATATACAAGACCTGTTCCCGCTATATCCATATCAGCAGGTTCTTCATCAACGGTATTAGGGGGCAAATCTTGGGTCCTCCTAAAATTTCTATCATCATAATAGTTTTCTCCACTAAAATTAATTATATAACTTTCGTTTTCATTTAAAAAACTTTTTAAATTAACTTTATCAGATCCAACCTCCCCTGTAACAAATGTAGAAACTAAATTAGAGAAAGAGAAACTACAATCAGAAGGAAAAACTTCTTTTTTATAAACTGGATATTGTTTACCTAATGAATAAACATTTCTTCTTTGTATAGGTATATCTATGGAAAAGTTTTGTATATTTTGAGAATTAATTAAAAATTCTCTAACATCTGGATCTGCAGTGGTAATGTTAATATGTGTTTTATAATATGGATAAAAACCACCACTTGCTGTTGTTTTATTTGATTTTAAATAAGGCTGGAGTGTATTATATGCCGCACCCTTACCCGTGCTATCAACATGACTAAATCTAGTTCCTTTACCAGTTGGCATGTTTCCAAGTTTTGCTGATATCGTTTGTTGTTGTTGGCTACCTGTTAATTGTATCGCTGGATTTGAAACTACATATTCTCCAGTTTTTTTAATAAATAAATCTTTTAATATAACAGAGCCTGTTGTAATTTGGCTATTGTGAGGTATTTCAAATCTTTTATCAGTGCCTCTAAAAAGTAAAGGCAGATCAGTAGCAGAATAAATTCCAGTATAGAAAAAATCCCTAGCTCCAGTTGAAGATCCACTGAAAATAGGTTGAGTTCCCAGAAACGCACTTGATGGTTCTGTGCCACCACCATAAATACTTCTACCTATATAAAACATTACATTTGGAATAGAATCAACCAATATTAAATTACCACTATGGTTTATTAATGTATCCCCCGATACCTGTGTCAAAGGTTGAGGACCAACATTAGTTACCCCTTGCATAGGTAATGGTAATACGTGAGTGCCCGTGCCACCTAAATTAAATCCATAACCACTAATACCAGTAAATGGCATAATATGATTTCCGTCAACAATTTGAGTTAAACCTCCGTTTGGCGCCGGGCTTTCATGAAAAGCTCTTAATGCAAAAGATATTCCTCCAGTTGGGCCAAATGGATTTTTAGTTAATACTCCAGTGCCAGGTTTGTATGGGGTAGCAAAATTATAATTTGTTTGATGAGGAAAAAAGTTTGGCTCTAGTCCGGTTCCAAATATTTGACTAGTCTCATGAGTAAGATTAAATCCAGACACTATATAACAAGGAGGTCCTCCAGTTGGATTAGCTGATCCTGTTTTTACAAAACTAATTCTAACATTATTACCTCCAGTTATTGCAGTTGTTACCCAGTGACCAGTATATGAATTTAATTGAGATGTATTTAATGCTGCAACCGAATGTGCTCCACCACCCCCAGTTATTGAAAAACCTGTTGCTCTAATACTTTGTGTTTCATCGGTTTCATGAACCAAATTAAAACAAAAACCACTTGGCACCATAAGTTCTCTTACTCCCGTTGTTCTATAGGTTCCACTTATTACATAAACAGCCAAATCCCTAAATCCAGTTGGTGATAAAGCAAAAGCATTTCCTACATCTGCCACCACTAAAGATTTCCCGCTAGGAGTAAATCCAGCGTCTATATTTGTAAAAGGTGGCTCGGCACGATCTCTATCTCCATGTAACGGTAATTGACCACCAAACTTTGATATAAAACCAAGAAATCCTGTAGCTTTATGTGATCCAGAATCTTTAGGTGCTTTTAGCGCCTCTTTAAATCTATTGTTACTTCCCATATTTTTATCGGTATCCATGTTATCAAATAAATTTGCATACGCTATGTTTTGATCTGGGTCTACATTTTCTATTCTTACTTTTTCAGCTAAAATATTACTACAAGTATATTGATACTCGCTTTCTAATAATCCTCCGACTGATTGATTTATTGAAACATTAGATAAGAACGCGTTTCCAAAAGCTAAAATATCTTTACCGCTTATATCGGTCATGTTATTAATCAGTTGCGAATGGCCCCTACTTTCTGCTGCTCCTGGGAAAACATCTTGATTTTTTTGATCACTGAAAAACATATAAAAATTTCTATCTTTATTTGTATCAGACATTTTTCCACCACTAAAAAAGTCAGTAAACAATCCATCCATATTTTCATATTTAGATATTGTAAGTGCTACCTCTGGTGCTCTAACATAATTAGAGTCTATGTATTCTTTATCGCCAAGCTCTCCCTCTCTTTTATTATCTATTGAAAAAGCAAAATTAGCAGATTGGACATTTTCTACCAAATCAATACCACTACCACTATTAGATAAGTGAGAAAAAGCATCTTCATCTGTTTTAAAAATAGCTATATTTTCAAAACTGATTGTGGGTCTTCTATGATTTATTTCTCCGTGTGCCATTTTTAAAATCCTTGGTTTCCTATTGGTTGTACAACTTCAGTAAAGGTTGCTTTTATAGTGTGAGAGTCAAAGTGGTTAAATGTATGAGACCAGTTATCACAATAAAATTGTCTGTTTTCGTTTATGATGTCATCACCATAATAATACACAAAAGATTTATAACCCATATGTGTCTCTAAAAAATGTAACATCGCATATGTTTCTTTATCGCTTCTGTTCGTAAATGTTAATTGAAGATTTTGTAAACTATTTTGATTTCTACCTATATTTGGTGCATCCTTAAACGAACCTCTAAAATTATTAAATCTGTTTGAATGGTCTACAGATATTACAACTTGATTATCTGGTTTAAAGAAAAATGTTCTGGTTAAATCTGAAACTATACCAGTTTTAGTTGCTATCCCTCTAATTTGGCGAGCGTCCCCAGTTGTTGCAGATACTATTTGTCTATAAACTATTTGTTGTCCTGCTGTTGTAGCGCTCTCTTCAGAACTCATACCATATAAACCGTTACCCCCACTAAATTCAAGACCCGTAAGACCAGTAATACTTACAAAGCAACCACTAAATCTACCAGTGTTAGGATGAAACTCATTAGTCACCAACCTTGCTTGACCTGTTTGTCCAGAAGCTTTTAAAACTACTCCGGTTAAAGAGTCACCTGTAAAACTGTAACCACGATATTCATTCGTGGGTAAAACCTCCGACATTTCATCAAATATTGATACATCTAATCTTCGATCAAGTGTATTTCCGCTTGCGTCCTCTCTGATTCTTAAAATAGTGGTATCTGCAAAAGTTCCAAAGTCTCCTTGAAAATCTATAGAGTTACTAGTAAACACAGGATTCTCTGTACAATAAAAATAGTTTTCATAAGCATTTCCATTCAATTGATTATGTGGATCATTTCCACCACTAATTATATCAAATTTTTTCAATAATCTTGCGTTTTCTGGATGTCCACCAGTTCCCCTAAATGCGGCGTCAACCACCCTACCTTGATCATCAAAAGAAAACTGTCTTCTTGCTGGAAAATAATCTGTGGCATAACCACTTTGAATAATACCTTTTCCCTCTGCTCCAAATCTATCTTCAAAAGATTCTGTATTGTCTGGTAATAATGTGTCTGGACCAAATGGGTGTGCGTTTGTAATAACTTGTTTGTTATCCGTAGCATTAAAAGATCCTGCAGATGTTGTAAAGGAGCTATCATGATTTCCTGCACTAGGAAAATTCGCTCTTAAAACTCTAAAAATCGTAGGACTAATTACCGATAGCACGGGCTTGTCTGTAATCTCTAAAGTTTCTCCAATTGTAGATTCTCCTGGCACATTTAAATTACCTATTCCTCTAGTTGAGACAATATCTCCAACTAATAAACTATGGGGTTCTACAGTCTCTATAGTTAATCCATCATCCACATCGCTATACTCAACTTCGCCAAGTATCTGTATAACTCTTTCAATTGGTAAGTTTTGATTATTAAATCTTTGTTGTACGATTGGTTTGTCTTGCACAAAACACATACCATTACCCAAAGCTGCTGAATTTCTAGTGTTCTTTAAATTTAAAGTTAGTTCGTAAATATCAAAAGTTGATAAAGGTTTTAAGGCAAAACTTTCTATAGAAGACCCACTAAAATTTCTATAGATTCCAGTTTGAAAATCCATCATACTAAAATCTTCTAATGTATCAAAATTTATAACATCATTACTACCACTAAAAGCCGATAATCCGGTTAATGGACCAGATGATTTTTTTTGTATTTTTCTTAAAAGATTTTGAATAGTTTCTTCTTTTGCTAAATATTTTAAACTTAAATTAGCCTCTATATTGTTTAAACCTTGAGGTCTAGTATTTGCTATATAATCCCCACCAAACCAATTTGAGTTATTTGCTCTAAACGATACACTTGAACCATAAACAGGCGTAAATTTTTCTATCCCACCAGACACAAAAGTACTTGGGTGAACATAATCAAAATGTTTTTCATTTAAAGGATCTAGTGTTTGATAATACTCATTAATATAGTTTTCAAAACCCGCTCTTTCTGCCTCGTTTAAGGCATTAAAGTTTCTAGCCCCACTTGTTTTTTCATCGAAGAATGATCCAACATCTAAATCTCCTCTATACGTATCTCCTGGAATTTGACCGCGTTGTGTACGTATCCCTCTACCTGTGGATATAATAAGTTCGGATATTGTTCCATTAAAACCGTTTGGACCAAAACTACTATTAGCATTTCCTAAGAAAGTTATTCTTTGACCACGAGCGCCACCAGTTGGAATAAAACCAGTTCCACTATGACCCAATGTAAATCCTCCACCTTGTTGTTGATTTAATAAACTTGAATAAGGTAATTTTTCAATAACTAAATTTCTAAACTCTACAGCTGCTGAAGTTTTATTTTGATTAGTGGAATCACTTGTTATAAGATTTAGATCGAAGAAGTGTTTACTATCAGCCGCACCAGTTGCGAAATCTCTAAAAATAAAATGAAAAGGTGCAAACGTTGTTTGAGAAGGTAAAAACCTAGCTTTAAATTGATTGTCTGCTATATCTATTTGAACTTTTGCTTTATTCAAAGCGCCTGGATTCTGCACTCTCATTTCCCCACTCATAAAATAAGAAGCCCCATGTTCAAAACCTCTAACTTCGCTGTTTGAATTATTTCCGAATCTTACGGTACAAAATACTCTATCAAATGGATCTGAATTGCTTGCAGTTACTGATATTCTAAAAGCATCTCCACCTCCATCATCTGTTTGGACTATACCTGTTCCAGTTATAAGTCCTCCGGCTTGAGTAAAATCACCATTAGTAAAAAATTTATTTAATTGCATACCCCCAGGAGCCAAAAGTTCATTATTGCTTGCTGTGCCGCCACCTGTAGTTTCTATTCCTCTAAAATTTTTCTTACCTGTTGTGAAAAAATCATCTACAAAAAGCGCGTTTTCAAAAAGGGTGTTTCGTACTGGAATAATTGTAGGTTTTGATCCAGTAGCAAGTCCAGCAAAATTAGTAAATTCTCCAGACACTCCTGTTTCATGAGCGTTTCCACTAAATTTAGCGTTTGAAGATTGTAATAATTGTCTAAATCTATCAACCTTTAATCCTGCCCCAGGAAATTGTAGTTCAGCATATCCAGTTGACACTAAACCTGTCGAAACTGCTCCACCATTTTGATCTATACCTAAAGGATGAACAAAAGCAGAAAACAAATGATTCTTTTTTGCTGTTAAAGCTTGCCCCGTTATAGTAGCTCCATTAGTTCCTATACCAGTTTTATTTTCATAAAAAAATGTAGCTACACCATCTATTTCACCCAAGGAAACATCATCAATAAAATCAAATAATTTTCCTCCTATAAATTCATTTACTTTAAATTGACTTGAGTTAGATGACTCTCCAAGAGTTGAATTTGTTCCAACTTGGTTTTGTGGATTTATTGCTCCATCTGTATAATCAAAGTTATCAAAACTTACCATGGAATATATCTCAAATCCATTAATTGAATATATGCCTTTTGGTATATGATTTAAACTAGAACTTTCCCTGCTTTCGTTATCAAAATGCATAACAGAACCACTAAATAAAGCTGCAGGTCTATTATCTTTAGTTATAATTTCTCCACCACTAACTAATATTGGAAGTGTTTGTGTTCCTGTTGATATTATACTAGTTGCGGTTGTTTTTTGATTGTATCCAGTATAAGTGTTTACATCTATTCCTTGAGAAAAAATACCTGGCTCTGGTGCGCTTGGACCAGATCCGTCCTCATAAAAACTAACCTTTCTTTGATCGAACCAATCTATTATAACAGCGTTTTGATCTTCTAACGGCGTTTCTTGTCCCGGAGCGGATCCCCCATCAATTGACTCAGTTGCAAAATAAGGATTAACTAAAAATTCTTCTAAAGTAACATCCCAACTCCCAATGGCTTCTCTAAAGGAAATAGAAGTTGCATTTACAAAATTTCCTGTTACTCTAGATTGTTTGGATATTGTTCCGTTTTCATCAAAATGAAGAACCCCAACTTGCATTCCTTCAGTAAATCTAAAGAAACCCCCATCAGCTACAACAGTTCCACCTATTAAAGACCCAATAGATCCACAAAGTACTGGAAGAGCGTCACGACCACCAGTTTTAGCTATTCTACAACAGGCTCCAGTATAGTCTGGAATAATCTTTCTAAAACCATAAACGTGAGAAGATAAATTACTTAAATGATCTGGTAGAACATTAAGTCTTTTTTCTGCTATAATATTATTTTTATTATAATTAAATTTTTCTTGAAAACTCATTATGTACCAAATAGCGAACCAGCGATTCTTTGTTCTTCTTGAATTGTTTGTAGAACTACTGCTTTAACTTTTTCAGCAAACTCTCTTGCTTGTTTTGGTGTTTGTTCGCCATTAGTTGTAGCATCTACCGAAGCGTTACCATTACCATCTACGTTGACACTAATATTAACATCTCCCATTGTTGAATTATTATTTGTTGTGGTAGAAGCCAAGGATCCGCCGCTTCCTCCACCTACTGCGCCTCCGTTAGCAAATCTTAAATTATTTATATCTGTAAGTAAATCTTGACCTAGCGCAGCAGAAGCTGGAGCACTCATTACAAATTCACCAGCTGTTAACAAAGCATTTGTGTTACTATATGAAGAGCCACCATTTGCAAAAGAAAAAGTTGGTTCTCCTTGTTCATTTCTTTGAATATTGCTTAACGTACCAAGAGGAGTTGGTGGCGTCTGTACTGAATCTGTTTTTTGGAACATACTACCAACTAATGGTAATTCACTAGCAAAGTTTTTAAACCTTTCCCCTAAATTTAATTTATCACCAACATTTTTTCTTAAAAATCCTCCTATACCTCCAGCTTCTGATCCAATATCAGTCCCAAACAAGTTAAATGATTCTCCAAACAATTCTCCACTTGCAGCTCCACTAAATGCAGAGCTTACTAAACTACTCATAAATGCACCTTTTACTGCATTTTTTCTAGCATCTACTTGTCTTTGGTAATCCTCTGCAGCTCTCGCATCCTCTTGTCTCTGTGCTAATACTGTTTCAAAAGCTTGTTCTCTTGCTCTATCTAATTGTTGTCTGGCTGGAGATTGTCTCGCTCTAGCAAAACCAGTTAATCTTCTGCTTTGCGTTTCTAAATTAACACTTGCTCCACTTGCCGTAGCTGAAATCTGATCGGTTGCTCCACTAGTTGATCCTTGCATAGCAAACCTTAATAAATCTTCTGTTCCTGTTATTCCTTGGCCACCTCTAGCACTTGCTGGGTCAAAAAAGTTTCCACCTTCTTGATATTGCCCAATAAAACCATTATTCAATCTTTCTAAAAATTCTAATCCGTATTTATCAACAGCAGACTTTCTTACCACAAATTCTCCATCAGTTAATTTTGCCGGTACATCATCTTGAACTCCAGATCCACCACTTACAAGTCCTCCATTTGAGAAACCAAGTAAATCTCCAAGGAATCCAGTACTACCTTCCTCCCCAGTTCCAAATATAGATTGAGAAAGTTTTCTAGCTTGAATTTCTAAAAATTGATCTAATAAAGTTTGACCAAAAGCTCTTGCACCATCTTGCAGTGAGTCACTTAAACTTTTCGCACCTCTTGAAGCATCTTGGAAAGCTCTTGTTAAATTACTTGCAAAATTTTCTGGTATATCTCTGGATATGGCGTCTTCAACATCTTTAAGTCTTTGTGAGTTAATAATTGCGCCACCAGCTAAACCTTGCCTTCTTTTTAATTCAGCATTAATACCTTCTTCACTTTCTAATCTATCTGCTACAGCTTGTTTAGATACTTTTAATATCTCTATTTCATTTTGTATTTGTTCATTGATTTGATTTTTAATAACATTGTTATCTTTATCTAAAAGCAAAGAGGCTTTCTTTAAACTTATCTGATCGTCAATATTTTTGGTTTCTTTTTCCGCTTCTATTGTTTTTTGACGTAATTCTAAATTTAATTTTTCGTCAGCGTTTAAAATATCAAGTCTAAGACTTTTTTGTATTCCAAGCAAAGAGTTTTCAGATTCTAAATTTCTAGTAGCTGCATTAGAATTAACAGTTAATGTTTCTTGAAAAACTTTTTGTTTCGCATTTTCTGTTGATGTAAATATTTGTAATTCTAATTCTGCTGTGTTCTGTAGAACCCGAATCTTTTCTTTTTCTAACTCACTTAAACCTTCTATCTCTAGACTATTTTTAAGCTTAGTAATTTCTTCTTGTCTTCGTTTTTCTTCCGCTTGTTGTCTTGCTTTATCCGCGCTTATTCTGGTCTCTGGATTGTCTGGATCATCCAATAATAATCCCAATTGAGCTTTTGCAACATTTAAGTCCTCTTTTAACCCAGGTAATTTAGCTTTAGCTAAAGCCTGTGCAAATAAATCTGCATTAGTTGCTGCATCATTAATACCTTTTACTATTTCGTCTAGTTCTGCATTTGCTGTTTTACTATTACCTGCTATTTCTTCAAATTTTGCTCTAAATTCTTCAGCTTCAACTCCTCCTAAACCAAGTGCATCTATTATTGCTTCTGACGTGTTAGCTATGTCTTCATTTGTTTGAGATGTCTCTAAAAATGACTTTGCTAATTCCTTAACACTTTCTACTTGGTCTTCCACAAGTGTTTTTGATTTAGTAATACCTTTGATTTGTTCAAGAATATTAGTGTTTAAAGTTGTTTGTAGATCATTTCTTTGAATTTGTACATCTGCTAGATCTTTATCCTGTTGAGCTGATCTAGTTAAAAAATCTGCGCCTGTTTGACTTAAATTTATTGCCTCTCTTCTTGATTGTTCAAAAGCGTCATCAGCCGCTCTTGTTTCTATTCCTCGATTTAAAATTCTGTCACGTTTAATAGCTGCTACTGCATTTGTTACTGATGTTAAAATTCCAATGGTATTTATAGCAATATTTTCAGCTTCTTTTTTTGCTTTTTCCACTTGTTCTTGCAGCTTTTTATCCAAAGATCCAAGCAATCCACCAATATCAAATTCTGATGCACCTTCAAAAAAGAATAAAAATTTTTCTTTTGTTTCTGTGGATGCTTCGAATAATTCTTTAAGCTCTGAATCACTCATTCCGCCTGCTTTTAAAATTTGTATAGTTCTTGCGATAGTGTTTTGATTTTCTTCGTTTAATCTTGCAAAAGCTTCTGCTGATTCTCCTAGGGGAGCTCTACTGGTAATATCTCCTCTTGCCGATTGTAGAGCTACATTAAATAAACCTGCTTCATTTTGCAACATTCCAGCAGTGAATGGTGCTCCCGAAACTCTTCTATTTGGATCACCAAATTCAGCTATAGTATTAAAAGCATCTCGTCTTCTTAATAAATCTGCATCTACTCCTTTAGGTATATCTTCTTCACCAGTTAATTTTTGCAATTGTGTTCTTGCATCAATTTCTGTTTTTAGAGCACTAATTGCTTGTTGCCTAGCGCTTCTTAATGCATCGTCGTCCTCTAAACTTGCTAAATCTATAGAGGCTATATCTTCATCAAGTGATTGAAATTTATCTTTACTTTTTTCTATTGCTTTGTTTAAGGCTATAAACCCAACAACTGCGGCAGCTCCAGCTGCAAGAAATGGACCACCCTTTCCTAAGAATCCTGCTACGCTAGTAAGTCCTCCGCCAAGTTTTCCAAGAGCTCCACCCGATTTAGATAATCTTGTACCAAATTTACCCAAACTACCAAGTGCTCCTTTTAAAGGATCTTGAAGTAGTGCTACAGTTGATAAAGCTATTGCTGCTGACGTTGCAGCATCAATTAATATTCCAAATTTACCCCCAACACCTTCAGTTGCGCCTTGTAAAAATGTTAAACCTATCAATAATCCAGCAGCTTTCTCTGCTCCTACTTCAAATTTACCTCCAAGTTTTCCAACTTTCTTTCCAGTTTTTTCTGTTTCATTTCTGAAATCATTCATGAAAGAAAATTCTTGTTGTTGGAAGTTTGGTACAAATCCTGTAGATGCTGTTGGTATAGAACCATTTGGCTCATCTCTTGTATTGGTAACAGCTAAACCTAATGGGTTCATACCGTTTCTTAAACGACCATCTTGATTAATTCTAATTTGATTTATTGGTAATCCCGCAGCTTGCTCTCTAGCTATTGCATCCTCTAAACCTCCAAATGCGAAGTTTGGCACATAACCACTTGCCGCTGTTCTTCCTTGGTCTCTAAATATTTTTTTAGCAAAACTATCAATATTTCCTTTACTATCACTAGCTTTAAATTCTCCCTTAAATCTTGATGCTACTGCACCAAAAAGCATTTTTAATTCAGCTGGTGGGTTAACAATATCAAAATCTGCCCCACCTTTATCAACACCAGCTTGTTGTATTCCTAAAGCTCTAGCAACAGAAACCTCAAAAGCGGATCCTACCGCAGATTGTAAAGCACCAAAAGCTCCTCTTGTTCCACCACTGGCGAACATCTTTGATAAAGCTCCTTTACTAACTCCTTTTCCTCCAATGCTTTTGCTTAAAAAGTCTCCGTATCTTTTTGTGGCGTTTATTAAACCGTCTCTAACGTTTTGTTCTAAAAGTTCGTCTCTGGGATCAGCGGCTTTGTCTACGTTTTTAGGAATAATTGGACCTCTTATATTTAAGTTACTTAAAGTATATGGAATATTCTTTTTTCCTATTTTGAAACGACTATTTATTGGTCCTGGGTTAGATTCAAAATTTTTCCTAGGGACTAAAAATGAATAGCTTGAAGCATCTAATTGTGCTCTTTCTGCCTCTTTTTGTTTTTTTGATTTTGCTCTTTGTCCGGCTCTAGCTTGAGTTGCTGATTGGTTAGATAGCAAAAATTTTTCTGCGGCTTTTATATCTCCTTCTTTAATTTGTTTACCACCATATCTTGCTCCTAAACCTCGTGTAACAACACCACTAGCTCTTTGAAATGAAGTTCCTTTTGCAGTTCCAAAATTAAATTCAGCGTAGTTAGGAACATAACCCCCAGAAGCATTTATTTTTTTAGCTCCTCTAGGTAGACCCATTGCGGCCACCATATCACGATTAAAAATTGCGTCTCCTCCATTAGCGTAATTAGGAACATAATATTCACTAGTGTTAGCAATCATTGTTCCTCTTTGTCCTTTACCAAAAGCAAAATTTGGTATAGAAACTACCTTAGAATTTGTAGGAGCCCCACCTACACCTCTCTTAACATCTGCACCTTCAGCAATGTATCCACTTGCTCCTCTTTTAGTGCTTATGCCTCCTTCTCCACCTCTAAGACCTGCGCCAAATAAAGTTGGTGTTACAGCTTTAGCAATATTTTGAACTCTTTGTAAAGCTGCGGCTTGTTGATTAAACAAACTTAATAAAACTTGTTCTTGTGCAATTTTATCGCCTTCAAGTTTTAGTAGCTGTGCTTGTACAGCTTGATTACTTAATAATACTTGTAAAATTGATTGTTGTAATATTGCTTGTTCTTGAGATGCTTTATTAATACCCAAAAGGTTTTTCAAGGAAACAACTCCGAATTTAGCTAAATCAATAAATAATTTTATAAATACAGCTGTAATCAAAGCCAGTCCTGGTCCACTTAAAACATTACCAACACCCTTTACAATACCTCTAGCAAATTTGCTACCTACAGTTTCTCCTTCAAGAGCATCTGTAATGCTATTAACAAATCCAGAAATTCCTTTAAGTATATCGCCTGCTGCATCTGTAAATCCTAACTCTCCAATAACAGCAGATAGTTCTTGAGCACTAACTTTAACATTATTTATCAATGCTTCTAATGTTCGATTTAAAGCTTGATTTTTTCTATCTAATGAACCTACTGCAGTTTCTGAAACACCCAAGGCTTTTGCAAACTGACTTTGTCCAGAATTTAAATCTTCAACTAAACTAATTAAAATATCTCTTTGTCTAACACCAGCAATTTTTTCTAAAATTAAACTAGATGCCTCACTTCGTATACCCAGTTCGTTTATAACTTTAGCTAAATCTTGGAAAATTGGAATCGCTGCTCTTAAGTTTCCATCTGCATCGGTTACAGCGATACCCAAATCTCTCAATAGATTTAAATTATCTTTTCTTTGTACTCTAGCAAAAATAGTTTTAAAAGCATTACCAATAACAGCACCACCACGTTGTGTTCTTTCTTGAACGGTAGTAACAACAGCCAAAAGCTCATCAAATGAAACACCGGCAACACGAGCAGACGCAGAAGCACGTTCTAATCCGTTAATCAAATCTTCGGTGGAAACAGCAAACTTTGTATCAACCTCTGCTAATTTATCTCCTATTTCGGCAACAGTTAAACCAGCTTGAGCAAAACCTTTAATTGCAGCTGTTAAACCAGCAACAGCTTCTTGAGAGTCTATACCAGCAACACGAACTAATTTCAAAGATGTTTCAACTCTACTTAAAGTTTCTTCAACACTTAAACCTTGTCTCGCTAATTCCAAGGCACCCTCTGCAACTTGATCAAACGCGGTTCCTGTAGCTTTTGCTACATTAAATATACCTGTTCCAAATTTTTGTATCTGTTCTGCGTTTGCACCTAAGATTATATTAATTTTTGCAAATGTAGCTTCTACTTTTACTGTATTTTGAACTAAAGCAGAAAAAGCTTCATTGAGTTTATTAATAACAACAACAGATGCACCGAAAGCTATAACACGAGCGTTAGCTGCGTTTAATGATTTTTCAAATTCACTCGCTTGTCCTGTAATTTTACCAAGCGGTCTTGAGAGTTTGTCTAAAGATCTAATTCCACCACCAAAATCAACACCCTTAGCTTGTCTATTGATATTTCTAAGAGCAGCTTGTACTTTCTGATCCCTTGGGTTTAAATTTACATCTATATTTAGTGCCATCCTTTATCCTCTCAAAGTTAATTACACTTAAACAAAAAAAAACCCCTCACAAAGAGGGGCTTTGAAATAAAGTAATTTTATTATTGTGAGTCTGCTAATCCTGCATGTTCTAGTCTGCTGAAAGGTACAACACCATTTCTACCAGAGAAGAATATATTATTAGCAGTATCTTCCGGTCCACCAATTGATAATGAGAATGTCAAATCAACTGTTTTATTAGGTCCAATACTTGAAGTGAATGACTCAGAATCTAGTTTTAGATTTGTAAGTCTATAACCAGCTGAGAAAACTGAGCTTTGATCTCTAAATAATAGGTCAGCGTTAGCGATAAATGTGTCACTATCAATAACATCTGAAACAGCTTTTGTTTGAGCTTCATTCAAAATAGCGCTAACTGAAAGCGTTGGAACAATTGGGAAGTCAACCACACGAGCGAATGGGAAACGAGTTCCAATTCTTTCGATAGCTGTTCTTGACATTGGAATTGAAAGAGAAACACTTTGTACGTGAGCTGAGTCTGTTCCATCAATATCTGCAATTGATTTTGCATCTGCGTTACTTAAGGATAGAATAATATCTGAAGGTCTTAATGCTGTTGGCATATCTCCTGTAGTTCCACCAAATCCAGATGGAAGGGATACTCCCTCAAGCCCAACTTTATTTTCATCTGGTGCTCCACCAGCTGCAAATACAGATAAAGGTGTTCCTGCTTCTGGGTCAATTCCCACTCCAGATACACCAGTAAATCCTGTAATACCATCTTGAGATGCCATATTTCGTACACCAGTGTGGAATTCGATTCCAGCAGATGAATTCATGTTAGATGCTTCAAAAGTACATGTAACAGTTGGGAAATCACCAACAGCTGCATCTAATGTATAATCTGTCATGAAAGCATTACCAACACCAATAGCAGTAAGATTTGATGTTTGTGTAGATTTTGTATTAATGTCCTCACCTTCTGGTGCCGTTAAAATATAAAAATTAACACCTGTTGTAGCTTCAATCTGTCCAGATATAAAACCTTTTGTAGGTGAATTTAAATTTGCTGACTTAGCAAAATTCAAAGCCTCTTCATTAAATCCATCACTAAGCAAGTAAGTCAAATCAATTGAAGCTGTCGGCGCCTCCAAGATGATGGAGTCAATACGAGACAACTGGCCAAATTGGTTAACATCTTGACGAGCAACATTAAATGAATAATTGGCTGATTGAACTCTCTGAAGTTGTTCGTGCCCTTTTATGCCGGTGGATTTTACGTTTTCACTAACATAAATAGCTTCTGATTGATAAATAATTCTATTTCTTGCCATAATTTTGTATTATTGTTTACAGTTTAAATTTCTATTTGTGAAATCAAGCCCTAGGAAATCTTGCGATTTGTACATCGAAGTCTATGAAACCAACTTTCAAGTCCCCTGGTAAAGCGTTTTGAGCCCTTTCTGAGAACTTTGATGTGCTAACATTTTCAATGTTAAACACGGTGTTTTGATCTGACACAAGTTGATCATAACTGTAGTAACTTGTTCCACTAAGTATGTGAGATTCTCTTGGATTTGTTTTCTTTAATCCACCATATTCGGTTGATGGATGATCCTCAAAGTCCACTTTTCTTATTGATACATAATTTGAATCTGTGAATATTGATAGTATCCCATCTAATTGATATGAGTTTTCTGCCAAAACTACTGCTTTAATAGTTGTACTTGTCATATCTTCACCACCCAAAGCAAAAGGTTCATTCTTTTGATACTCTGAATTTATAAATACAGCTGGCACAACATTATCATAAGGTTTTACTCCACTTCCGAAATCACCATATCTACTGTTTAAAATAAATTTATTTTCTACAATTAAATCTTCTTCTGTTTCGTCTGTTAAATACACATTAAAATCTTTAACTGCAAATTCTCCAGTTATAGTTGATCCTGTAGTATATTTACCAAGTTGTTCATCATTGCCAGTAACTAAAATTCTACCGTTTTCATAATCTATTACAAAACCAGTGCCTGGCACGCCCGTTTGATTTAAGTCAAAAGTTACATCTCCCTCAACTTGATCTCCAAAAGTAACACCCTCAAAAGATGTGTTAATATCTTGATTTACATTAGAAATTGTATCAGAGCCCTCTCCAGCTACTTCGCTCTTTGTTATTCTCCAATACGGGTCTCCCAGTGGATTATATGATATAAAACAGCCAGTTCCACTAGCTCCATGACCACCAGTATAGTTAAAGAAGTTGCCTATTTTTGCTCCACCTGCCCCAGTTGCTTCTGTTCCAGTCAAAGTCGTTCTTCTATATATTCCATTACAATCATTTAGTAAGTTACCAGATTGACTACCATTAATTCCAGTTATTTCTAAATCAAAATCGGGGCTTGAAAGTATATTAGGCGTTGTACTTAAACCAATCCCAGTAAGAGAACTATCATTCACAAGCTGTTTATATTCACTAGCAAAAGCCAAAAATCCGCTAGGTAGTCTACTATCATCAAAATAATGAAATACTCCAGTTTTGTTAGAGAAAGATTCACCTCTTTTAAGCAAATAATTATCAAACCAAAGCATAAAGCTGGTCATGAGTTCATGTTTAAATTGTGGCTTCATATAACTTGACGTTCTAGTTTTTTAAATTTTTTACTATATTTGTTTATTAATGCAGAAATATATTGCGTGTTCTTAAACTTTACACCTGGTCTGACCACTTTATTAGATTGTATACCAAAACCAGACCTACTACCTTTTGATTTTTTAAGAAAATATCCTAATCCAGATATACCCCTCTCTATACCTTGAGCCCAACTTCTACCCTCAAAATAAGGTAATGGCGTTATAGCGAATATCTCTTGAGCTGTTGGTAAAGTAACTGTATATCTAGCTTTTAAACCAGATGATGTGGATAGATTTATACTTGTTGATAGAAGCCTATCTAATATTGGTTGTATTGGATCACTACCCTTATCAAACCCTATAAAAGAAAAAAGATTTGTTATTCCGCCCAAAGTTCCACTTGAATTTGTTGATTCTACACCCCTATTTATTTCTATTGTTACGGGGTGTTTTAAAAACTCTTGAATCATTTCTTTTTTTATTTGCTGAAAAGACCTGTTTACATCTGCCTTCAGAGCTGGTCTAGAGGCTTGTAATAAATTTTTTTTTAATTCATTTTGTAACTCTGTAACTAATAATGACATTATTCTTCGATTGGTCTTAAATAAAAGTGGTAGTATTTTGGTCCGAACATACCAGTTGGGCTTCCTCTACTATTAATAGTATACTTTCTACCCTCAAATTCAACCCTTTTAGCTTCTTTAAGGATTTCATAACCAGCATTATCCACCGTTATTCTTACTCTTCCTTTTACGTAATCTATACCTAGTTGGCTGTTTATTTGCCCATCTGATAAATTTTCGTCTGTTATTTCTTCGTACTTAATTCTAGCTTTTATAGAATGAGATACTTTTGTTACTGTTGTTGACTTGGAACCAGTTTCTGTTCTACCGTAAATTCCGTTGTATGTAGAGCTCGCAGATATTAAAACTTTTTCACCTTCCTCAAAAACAGTTATAGTTCTGGCGAAGGTTTCATGTATATCATCTATGATTTCTTGTATCTTTGTTTTTTGTGTATCTGATATTAATGATGTAGCCATGTACTTTTTTACACTTTATGTGTAAATAAAAGAAGGTATAAGGTATGGATGCTGAAAAATTTTTAAATGATCGGGCAGATCACCACATAAGGTATTTATTTAAAGCTTTCTTGGGAATCATGGAAGATTTAAAAAATAACCACGAAGTTAATTTTGAAAAGCTATACGACAACATACCCGAAGAACACCACTCTTTATTAGAAATGGGCGATTACTTCGACGAAAAATACTATAATTTATACAGAAAAAAAGTATTGGATATTGGAAATTCTGTTTTGCGAGAGTATAATAATGAGTTAGAGAATCTAACTGTAGAATTTAAATTTAATAAATAAAATGCCAAACAGACCACAAAAAACTAAAAAAATAATTTACAAATTTTCTGTAGATAAAAAGACAACAGAAGAGGTAGAGAACGTTAGAAAAAATAAAGAAACTGGTGAGGAAGAAAAAGTTATCACCAAAAAACCTGTTAATAAGCCTGTTAAGTTTGTTGTTAAAAAACCATCAAGAAGATTGGTTGATGAGTCAGAAGTTTTTTATTCTGTGGAATTAAGTAAATGTATCAAACAAGGTATTGTAACAAAAGCTATGTTACAAAAAAAGTATGCTGATACTGGGGGTTCTTTAACAGAAGATCAAAGTAAAGAGCTATTGAGAGCCGTGAAAAGAAGTAATGATATAGCTTCTGAGTATCAGTTAATTAAAGCAGTTAAAGGTAAAGAAGAAGAGGCTCAAAAACTAGAGGAAGAACTTCTTGATCTACGTAAAAGAATGATTGATTTAGAGGCTACTATTCAAACAGAATACCAATTTACAGCAGACTCCAGAGCTGAAAGAAATTTAATACTTTGGTATGTTATTAATCTTACTAGAGTTGTAGAAAATAAAGAAGAAAAGCAATATTTTGATGGTATTGATTTTGATGAACAATTAGAAGATTTATACAAAAAAGATGAGAGTGATGGTTTTGATGCAGAGGTCTTAGATATTTTGTATAAGGTTGTTTCTTACTGGTATTATAATCAAAACCTATCTGAAAAAGATATTGAAAATTTACTAAAACAAAATGAAGGATCATGATTATTCTGATCTGATTTTAGATGTATTTCACGAAAAAACTGTTTTTGAAGCTAGTTTTGGTTTTGTTTATATAAAACATCATACCCAATCTACCATTAACAAAATCTTTAAGAACGAGCAAAAATATAGAATAGAAGCTGAAAAAAGAGGGTTGCAATCAGAAAAGCAATCAATGATGTCCTTAAAATTAGATGGTCTTTGGACTGATGAAGAAGAAAATAGTTTACAAAACAAACAAACATTTGTTGATAATTTAAAAAAATCTTTAAGCAAAATTCAATTACCATCTCAACGAGATGAGCACAGAAAGCTAATCAATAGAGAACAAAAAAATCTTTTTGAATTAGAGTCTAAAAAAAGAGAACTTATTGGAATCACTTCTGAGAGTTATTCTAAAAAAAGAGTTAATGCTGAGTTTTTAAATTCTATAACCTTCATGGATGAAGATTGTCATAAGCCTTTTTTAGATGATATGATTTATGATGACACAGAAAATCAAAATGAAATCAGAGGCATACACGAAAGCTTTATGACTAAGTTTAGTGACGATGCTATTTCTAGAGCTGTTTTATCACCATTCTTTTCTCCTTACTTTGGTTTTTCTAAATCACCGGATATTATTTTTGGCAAAGCAATGATACATATGACAGCGTATCAATTAAAAATAATTAATTATGCTAAAAACTTTTTAAGTATATTTGAAAACTGTCCTAAGACAATACCATCTCATGTCGCAAGAGATCCAGAATTACTAATTGAGTTTTACGACAGCGTAACTAACGAAAAGAGTAAATCAAAAGCTAGAACTGGAGAGATGGGTGGTAGAACTATGGTTGGTGCGACAAAATCAGATATAGAACAATTAGCTCACGATGATGAGGATGGAATTAATTTATCCGATGCTGTTAAGGCTAAAGGTGGTCACATGAACATGCAAGACTTAATGAAACTACATGGGGCTTAAGCACCTAAGTTACCGCTTACTTCAATACCACCAACTTGTCTAGGTGACCCTCTGTAAACATTATATTTGTAAACTAAATCATCTATTCTTTCCTTAGAATCATTAGCAAAGCCTCTATAAAGTTTTGACACCTCATTTTTGTTGGTAAATGTTATGCTGTTATCACCATCTTGCACGCTAATAATATTACCAGCGTTATCATTTACTATCTTAATTAAAGCATTTCTAGCTTGCTTCTTGTAGTAGTGATGTAGATATAACTCTTTGTATATATCTTTTTCTTCTTGATTGAAGTCTGTTATTTCTCCAGCTACACCAGAGAACTGCGTATTTAACAAAGTGTTAAGTGCGCCCAAATTTTCATTCAACCAACCAGAGACACTAACTAGTGTTACTCCAGTTGAGTCAAGCTCGTTTTCAAATATATCTTGTGCTATTCCAGAAATTAAACTCATCTTTTAAGGTATTCATTAGTTATTACACTAATTAACCTATCTCTGTCAAAACTAGGATTAAAACCTAACCTTGCGGCTGTTTCTTGTAATTCTGACAAAGTTTTACCTTTTAGTTCTGCTTTAAGTGAGTCTAAACTTTCTGTGTCTTTGAATGTGTCTAGAAGGCCGTTAGAGCGTTCTTTTTTTGTTATTGATACATCCGGTCCAGCATTTGTGCTAGCCCACCCTCTGAAGGCTCTCATAAGCTCTTCTTTTTGATCGTTAGGGTCTGAGTAAGATCTAGCTGCTACTTTTTCAGTAAGGGCACGCATTTGATCTCTAGTCATGTTTTCTAACTTCTTTTCAAATATTTGAGCATTAGCTGTTCCGTAAGGGCTTACTCTATCAATACCAAAGATTTTTTCTTTTTCTTCTATCAAATCAAGATTATCTCTTTCTTTGCCATCGGCATACTCAAGATTATCTAATTGAGCTTCTTCTTCTATCATCTCTGACTTTATATCGTATAAACTTTTATCTTCTGCCATAATATTATTATAAATTAATTTACACTTTTTCAAAAAAAAAGGCCACTCCGAAGAGTGACCTTAAATTTGTTCGAATGATTGAAATTAAACAATGATTCCGATAAGAGCACGATCATCAACAACGATACGACCTTCTTCGAGTGAACCGAAGTAACCGATCTTGTTTTGACGAATGCTGTACTGATCATCAGCAACCAAGTTAAACTCTCCACCATTTTCAGCATCAGTAGCTACTGGACGTAGTAATGACTCGCGTGAACGATCGATACCGATACAGATTTCTTCTGCATCACCGTCGAATGTTGCATCAGCGTGTCCACCAACTGTAGCAGCGTCTCCACCAGCTCGTAAGTAATTTGTACTTGCAGCGGCTGTGTCGAATACTGTGTTGAATTTTTGGCCTACACCAAGCTCATTTAACTCAATGATATTGATACCGTAGAACTCTGGTGCGCCAGCTGCGTTGAATGCAGTAGCTGCGATATCTGGATGTGTACGAACACTAGCATCTGGAGCGAACGCGTTACTTGGAGTTCCAGCGTCAGCAGCTGTCGCAGGAGCAGTCTTAGTATTGATTGGGTTGTATGCAATAGCGCGTAACTCTTCAACGATCTCTGGAGAAACAACAAGGTCTGTGATACCTTTTCCTTGACGTACGTCTGGAGTACCACCAACGAATGATGTTACGATTCTCTTTGAGCGTGTCAAAGCAGCATTTAAGTCAGCAAGGACTAAACGATCTTTTGCAGCTGAGAAGAATACGTGTTTTGTATCGTTTGTTGAAGCGCCTGCTAGAGCTGTAAGTAAAACACTTGCAGAAATGTTGTTTTGCTTCAATAAGATTTCTTGAGCAACACGAGTCATTGTTTTTGCAACAACATCCATACGTGATTTAGCTGCGTAGCGACGATCGAAGCTAACTGCTGAATCAAGTGAATATGTAGCAACTTTTAACTCAGATGAAGTTGGAAGAACCTCTGAAGTTGGCAAACCACCTGCGCGTGATTGTGAGTATACTTGAACGTAATCAGTGTCGGATACATCGTGATAAAGATCTAAAGGAATAGATGGATTATCGTCAGCATTGTACTGAAGACTTGTGAAAAGGTTTGATAATGCTGGTGCATTGTTGATAACCTCTGCTAGAACTGGCCCGATGAATTCTGCCAAAGCTGTTTGAGCTTCGAAAGCAACATTTCTGTTCTTAGAAGCCATAGCTTTAACTAGTTCAACTTGCTCTGGAGTTTGTTTTAAAGTAAGTTTCATATTTTAATTTTTCCTTTCTTATAATTGTACAACAACGAAGTCGCCAGCAAATTGATCTGTTATTCCACCTTGAGAGGTGCGTACACCAGTAGCGAGAACTTTACCGAAGACTGTTCCCTTATGTGAAGCTGAATCACCGACAGTTAGCGTGTGGAAACGACCTGTGTTAGTGATAGATGCACCAGAAATTTGTCCTACAGTAGTACCGATAACTAATCCTTCACCAATTGTGAAGTGGTTAACAGCAGCACCGCCACCAAAACCGCTATTCGAAATAGTGAAGATACCCTTTGTAGCAACAGGAACTGCTTGTCCTGGTAATACTGCTTGAGCTTCTTCCATTTTGGTTTTGTTGTATAAAAGTTTTTCTCCATTTTCGTCTTCTTTGGCTGTTTGATTAAGAGTAATTCCGAAAGGAATATCTCCTGCACGTGCACCAGAAACAGTTAAATCAACTGTTGGGTACATTGAGCCATTCACGTGAGGGTAATCTGTCTTACCTAAATACGAATCAGTTCCATAGGTGATTGTATCGTTAGTTAGATTACCGTCTGTGATTTTAACGAAAACACCATTAGAACCCTCGCCATCTTGTGTGATGTTATCGAGGACAACACTAGAATTCAAAGCAAACATGTTTACAACATCTTGCTCGTCATATTGTCTAAAAGGTAATAGTCTTAATCCCATAATATTTTGTTAGTTTTAAATGTTTTAGTTATGATAATATGTTATCTCTTGAGAAAGCCTTTGCAAACTTTTCTCGTAATGACTGAGGCTCAGTGGCAACAACATCATTGTTATTAGGTACTGATGCTTCGTTTACCTCAGCTTGATCTAAAGCGTCTTCAACCGAATCTTCTGAATCAGATTCTTCTGATGCTTCAGATGTGTTTGAAATTCTTTTTTCAACCTCTGCATCAATGCGAGCTTGAATTTCGGCTTCAATTTTTTCTATATTAGCTTTGCTCTTTGAAGCCCAGAAAACCTCTAGCTCAGACTTGAAGGAAGCATAAGCTTCTTCAGACTCATCTAAGTTTTTAATCTTTTCGGCTATGAAAGTAGCATCGCTTTCCTCGAGATTGTAGAGAGAATCAACTTCTTCCATTCGAGCGTTAAAACGAGCCACAGCCTCTTCTTGTTTTTTAGCTGCTTCAAACTCGTTGATTTTTTCTTGTGCGGTTTCCAGATCACTCTTTAAACCGTCAACAGAAGCTTTGAGGTCTTCGTTAGCTTTTACAATTTCAGCTTCGTGTGTTTCCTTAGCTTCTAAAGAAGCTTTGTACTCTTCATCTTTTTGCTTAATTGCATCTGCGAACGTAGAAGTCATGCTTGCAACAGCCTCCTCGGAGAATTTCTTCTCAACAAGAGAGTCTTTTAGTTCTGATAATAGCTTTTCTAAGTCCATAATTTTATTATTGTTTACAATTTTTTTTAAATTTTGTGAAATTTCGCTAGATATTTTTTCTAAGCGGTCAGAAGCTTTTGATTTTTCTTTAACTTCTTTTGTTTCCTGGTCTCCAATGACACCCTTAACATTCGCTGCTGGTTTCATAGTAAAACCTATACCTAAAGGATAAACCTTACCTGTTATTAGTCTGTATATTTCTTTACCTTCTTTATCTATACCTTTGCCCCCAAAGCCCCTTAACATGCCTTTCATCTTAGATATTTGGTCTGGGTCTGATATCACTTCAGCGTCTTTTAAACTTTTGCTTCCAACTGCTATATTGTATTCGCTAAATCCAACTTCCCAACTCGCTGATATCATACCATGCATTTTGTTTTCTGGGTCTGTGCTGTCTTTTAAACTTTCAAAAAATTTTCTATTTGCAGTTTTATAGACCACTGCACCTAAAGCAATATTAAAAGGTTTTGTTTCTGATTCTGGTACATCATCCAATAATTCGTTGGTTTCTCTATCACTAAAACCAGCGTTTACTATGTGCCCCACGATTTTATTTCTGTCGTGTTCTATATTTGTAGGCTTGTGTTTAAACTGATCTAATGATTCTCTAGCTGTCTTTGTGCTAATACCATCGCCATTTTTGTTAAACTCATTTACCACAGCCGCATTAAAAGCGACACCCATTAGGTCTATGTTCTTTTCTAAATCAACCTCGTTTGGAATCAAAGGTTTTAAATTTTCTAAGTTTGCTTTAGCTAAAACGGCATTTTGTAAAATATCGCTAGCCTTAACTTGAAATTCAAAAGTAGTCGTATATTTGTAATTAGCCATTATTTCAACATATCTCTGATACGTTCTGCTTGGCTTGTGTGCATTTTTACCGCACTATCCAATTCACTCGCTATTTTAGCTAGCTTTTTTTTAGCATCTGTTGGCAATTCTTCTGCAGCTTTAGAAATTTTAACCTCTTTTGGATTATCGATTTTTTTCATATCATCTTGAGGTGCTAATTCTACTTTCTTTTGATTATCTTTAGATAAAAGATCTTGCGTTACAGCTTCAGATTCCTCTTTCATTTCTTCATCCGTTAACTTGCCATCTTCTTTCATTTTCTTAAGAATAGCTTTTTGAAGAGCTGGAGGTAATTTTTTCTGTTTCTCTGTTAGTCCGCCCTTACCCATTTCATTAATCATAGCTCGCATTTTGTCATATTGCATCCCACAAGCTTTCATGGTTTTTTCTTCGTCCATACCAGTTGTGTCAACTAACTCCTTGTCTTCCATTGCACATACACTCATAAACGATTTGTACATTCCTTCTTCTTCTTTGCTATATTTTTTAGCGATAGATACTTCGATTTGACCATTTGATCGATCAATTTTTGACACTAGTGGATTTTTAATTTCTTTCATTTGAATGGTATAATATTGCTGACGGATAAATTTCTAATTTGTGAGAATCTGAAATTTCAAGAACACCTTCTAGTGCGCCTAAACTTTCAATGTTTGTATAGTCCTTTACACAAGAAATTATTTTTTCGTCCCAATGTTCTTTATCGGATCCGCAAACCACAGCTTCGCACAATTTATCTATCATTTCTTTTTGTACTTTTGTTAGTCTTTTTTTGTTAATTTTTTCTTTCATTTTAGCTGTGGCTAGTTTATGTAGCTTCTCTACATCTACTATAACATCTTGTATATTTGCTCTAGAAAATACATCTCTTTCAATAGGTCTTCCAGGCTCACCTGGTACTTTTTGTTCATCAGCTGGCTCTACAGGAGCATCATCTTCTATCATTGGAATACCGCCTACAATAGGGTTAAAATAGCCCTTTTTGCGTTGCTCTACAAATTTATCTTGAGCACCATCTAATGATTCAGCGTCTGGGAATCTACCTGTTTGTATAATTTCCATACCTTGTTCTGCTGTTACTATTCCAAGCTCCATTAATCTAGTTGCGACTCTCATTAGTTGAACTTCATCTCTTAAATCCATCTCTTGGAATCTAACTGTTGGATAAGACCTAAATCCTAAATCTTTTGATATTCTTTTTATTTCTGGTTGTAAAAAATCGTTAATAAAAGAATCTCTTGCCTCTTTTAGCCTATCTAAAAATACTCGAGCTTTGATTTGCGCCCCATTGTATTTATCATCGTTCAATATGATGTTTTGCAATCCTTCTTTAATATCTTTGTTGATGACTTCGTATTTTTGCGGGCCTACTACTCTATTTAAATCTGGTATAACAAAATCAGCTTTTGTTGTGTGATCCGAAACCAATACTCTACCAACAGACTCATTTTGGAAAAGTTTTTGCATAGCTCTTAGGTTATTGTGGTTGATGCCACCTTTATCTGGCTCTGCACCCATAGTTATCATTAGAATCACATTTTCTACGGTTCTCATGATAGCTTGATCCATTTTCTTCATTTCCATTTTTGCATTGATATCTTCTAACACTGGATAACCAAATGGAATCGCAAAAGGCTCGTAGTCTTGTTTTTTATAAAAACTATAAGATAATTTTTCATTATCTAGATTGATTTTCAAACCATCTTTAAAATAAGCGCCTGCTAAAATATCCTTTTGAACTTGTGCTGGTAAACTTTCAAAAACCTGTTTATCATAGTCATTCTTAGGATTTTTTAATCTTTCCATATCAAACTCCGAAAGTATTTTTGCATAAGCTCCTCCCTCTGAGCTAAATATGGTGCTACGTTTTGCTACAATATCAAATGGATTCAATATGATATATTTTACGGGAAACTTATTCTCATTGGGAGTTTCAACATAATTTTGTGCAAACTTTCTATAGTTTTCTATGTTGAACTTACCATCAACTCTATAAATAAAGATATTACCACTTCTGTAATACTCTCTGAAATACTGATTCTTCAAATCATAAAGTCTTATTCTGTTAAAAAGTTTTTCAAAAAATTCTCTAGACTTTGCTGTGCCACCCTCAAGATAATGTGTGGTGTTAGCAAACTCAGACATCATGTCAATAGTATTTCTAAAAATGGGAACATTTGCATATGCCTTTTGACACAACTCTATCGTTTCTCTAACATTTATGCCGTCAGACGCTATTTCATAGGGCAATAGACCTTTTCTAATTTGTGAGTATCTAGCTATAGGTGCTTTGATAGCTGATCTGTTTATCCTACTTGTTTGTCTCTCTGTTGGTAATCCAGATAAAGAATCTGATCTCGAATAAGAGGCTTCAGATATATGAAATGGCTCCCCAGCTGATACTGGCTCCGTTTCTTCTTCTTGAAAAGATGCTTGTGCTCTTTGATCGAATTTTTTCCAGTAGTCTGATTTTTTAGTATATTTTCTAGGCATAACTTATATTATAAAGTTCTTTACACAAAGTTAAAGTTAACTTTGAACTTTTAATTCAAAAACATTGGAGTAAACCCAATATTTTCTTCTTTTGGTGTTTGCATCATATCGTAATACATATTAACTCCCCAGTACCCTAGCAACAAAGCGGAATAGGAGTCTTTTCTGGTTCTGTCTAAACCCTTTTGTCTTTTTAAGTTGCTTGGTAAATCAAAGCTTTGCGTGCCACCAACAGATGTAGATACGTTGATTAAAGCACATTCAGCTTTTGTTAAGTCAATCATATCTTTCTGATGCTCTATAAAATCAATCATTTTTGCACCAATGTTTTTTTCTTGTTCAGCGTGCCTAGAAAATTTTAAATTATTTATTGGTATTTTTTTATTTTTTTGAGTTGCATAGTTATCATCCATAGCCGATGATGCAAAATACATTTTTTTGTGATCGAATGCTGATTGCATTAACTCATTAGCGTATCTAATCCACTGAGTTGTTGGTTTTCTAAGGTGACAGATAACATTTGTGGTTTTGTTGTATTGCTTTCTGGCCTCTTTAAGTGCACCAGAATAGTTCTTCAAATTATCAAAATCTGCATCAAATGTACCCACTTTCATATTAGCTTTCTTGAATAAATCACTTTCATTACAAGAATTTAAAAATTGCACACCTCCGTTGTAATCCCCAACAATCATCACAATATTAAAATGCTCTAAAACATATTTAAAATACTCCATATGTTTTTTTAAGTTAGTTCCAGGTAGTGCATAGCTATGTACCAAAGTTGACTTTTTTGTATCTTTATCTAACTTTAAAACTTGTATCGCAAAATCGTCAGACGACTCTGATTCAGACCAAGATGGGTCAAAAGCCATGATGTATTCAGCGTCATTATCTCCAGCTACCTCAATACAAGGAGACTCTCCATCTGGGATAGTGCAATCAGCCATTTTACTTATCTTGAAGTATCCTGCGCTATCATCGGTAAATATCGCATTGAACTCTCGATCAATTTGTGATTGACTCATGGATCCCCTTGCCTGTGTTATTAGATTTTCATCATACAAAGCTTTTGGTGCCGCATCGTAACTAAAATGCATAATACATCTTCTACCTTTATCATTAGACTTTGGATTGTATATCATATTTTCATATGACTGATAAAGTTTATAAAGATATTCAAATTTATAAGAAGCAGATGACAATCCTATCATTTTATTACTTGGCCACTCAGTTCTTTCATCTTCTGTCATTTTTCCTGCTGCTATCATTTTATCTTCAGCATCTTTTACTTTCTGCCTCTCTGTTGGGTTCTCCACAACAGCTAGGAAAGGCATAATAACCTCATTGTAGATTTTTTCTGGCATCAAAAGCAACTCATCAACAATAATTCTCTGGAAACGGAAACCACGAAGTTTTTCACCATCACCTAGTGGTAAAGCAGTTATACGACTTTTACCTATCTGCATTGACCATTCATCATTAGACTTGCCAACCTTTGTAATGCATTGTCTAAAAAGTTCTGCTTTGCTGTCAGAAGCTATGTCTTCAATTTTTCTAAAAATCATTTTAGATTGTCGAAAAGACTTTGATATGATTCCTATATGCACCCCTTGGTTTAAACATGCGTCTAAAAGCGCAAAAATGCCCGTAGAAAACGATTTTGACATACCACGAGACCATATGCCCAAAAAGTAATCATTTTCCATCATGGCCTTTACAGCCATGTGTTGAAACGGAAATAGTTCTATACCAGTGAGAAGTTCTGTGGTAAATGTTATATTTTCTCTTAAAAATTTATACAACCAATACTTTGCTTTGTTATCTTCAAGATAACCTTCAAGCTCTAGTATTTGTTTGTTTATGTCCTCCTTTTGCAGAGGTTTTTGATTACCTTTTTCCCAAGACATTTTCGTTATCAATATAGTGTTGAATATCCGTTTCCCAAAGTTCGTTTCCTAAACTTAGTAATTTAGGTATTATTAACTCACTTTCGCTCCTGTCTTTTGTAAAAACAAATTGACAATTTTTATTAAACTCATGTTGCAGTTTTACCATGTTGGAAAACGCCCATTTTAAAGTTGATATCCTCTTGCCAGGAAAATAGTCTTTGTATATGTTGCTAACAGTTTTTTCTACAACTATATACATATAACAATCAACTTCTATGCATCTTTGCATTTCTTTTCTAAATCTTTCGAATCCCCTACCAAATGTTCCTATAAAATCTGTAGCGCTTTTTCTATCAACAAAGGTATTAGTAAAATCATCACCAGATAAAGTATAATCACCAAAATCTAATTTTAGTTTTTCGGAGTCCTTAAATTCTAAAGGTTGTTGCTCTCTAGTATCTATAAATATTTTTTTATCATAGTTTTCGAAAAATTTTTTTGTTAAACCTTTTGAGAATATTGGTTTTGTTTTAATTTTCTTACAAGCTTCAGTATAACTTCCAAAATACTTTATATAGGTGCTTGTTTCTGGCAACTTGCTTTTGTAAAGCTCTAAATAACAGGGTGCACACGACCAACCTTTGTTTTTTATTCTTTTGTCTAAAACCTCAAGTATGTACTCCTTTACCTCTTCTTCTTCCGCCGTATCACACCATTTTTTTAATTGAGCTCTTGTAGCAAAGTCTGTTTCAAAATATTGTTCTTTATTCTTAAATTGTATTGGCGACCCAGTAAGTTTATTTACTCTGGGATAAAACTTGACGTAATAATCAGCAAGATAGTACCCATGTTTTTTAATATGAGCATGTAATTGTTTTTCTGAATCAAACTCTTCAGAACATATTTTGCATTTATAAGACATCGTCTATTCCTATACCTAAAACCCTAGCTTTCCAAGCAGTCATACCCTCAAGTCTTTTAGCTTCTTCAGCTATTAGTTCTTTTTGCATATCCGCTATTCTAACCATGTTTTCTCTCTCCTCTTCCTCTTGAAACAATTGAACTATCGATAAAAAGGATGCGGACTCTTTTTGTTTATTTTTCATCCGCTCACCACGGTCTCCTTGAAGTTTTTTTGTTAAATTTTCTATTCTGCTTTCGCACTGATGATACTCAGCGCTTTTAGCTTTTATAATTTCTGCTAACCTTACAGTCATTTCATCTTGGTCGTCTGCAGATTCAAACATATCGTTTAATTTTTGTAAGTGAGATGTTATTAGTTCTAAGTTTATTATTTCCTTACAAACATTCATATAAAGATTTAATTCATCGGGTGTTAAATCTGGTTTATCCCAAGTTAGCCTAATAAACTCTTGTTCAAAAAGTTCTTTATCCCTAATACTCATGTAGTTGTTTACAATAGCTATAAATCTAGAATTGTTTAAATTAACCTTTAATTTTTCACAACAAGTCTTTTGAGATCTTGAAAGTTTATCTTCTTCTAAACCTATACCAGTAGAATCATTAATTTTTTTAATTATGCGAGAAATGGCTTGTGGAGCGCTATAACTAGACGTTGGCTCTTCTTGCTCCCTCATTAGTTCGGGGTCTTGTTCATTCATAAAATTATGAACTGTTCTTTGCTCTTTACTTAGCTTTTTTGTGTCCAAGCCAAATAATTCTTTCGCTATCTGTAACGAAGACCACTGATCTTTCATTCTTTCTAAAATCAAGTTTTTTTGATCTTCATTAAGTTCGATGTCATCTACTTTAGGATGTTTACTTGTTTGTGCTTTTAAGCCATTCTCCGCTAAAAATTTTATTACAGATCTGCCTTCTTTACTTCTGCCGTCTAAAGACTCATCGTTAAAAATAATTTTGGTCAATGAAGATATATCCATATTATCTTTAAAATTTTCTAAAATCTTGTCTTTTTGTTCTTGTGTTAATTCTATCATATTATATCCTTGTTGTTCAGTATTTCACGAGCCTTCTCTTGAAAGATTTTCCTCAAATTTTTAATTTGTTTGTATCCTGCTGTTCTTTTCTTTTCGTTGGTCTTGTAGCCAAGATATTTGGCAACTTGCTCCTCTGGAATGTTTTCCAGGAACAGCATCTTAAAAGCTATGTATTTCTTTTCTGGTAAAATAGCTTTCATTTCAATAGAAAGTTTGCTTACTGCATGTGTTATGTCATTATTGTCGTCTTCCCGAGCAGTCACCTCATTTGTGTGATTTTCTATGGTAACAGCTAATTTAATATCATATGCACTTTTTTTCTTTTGCTCCCACTCTTTGTATATTAAGCATGATGAGTTTTGTTTGTTATCTTTTGTGATAGCGCACCCATCACCATTAATAGCGTGCTCACACCTTAAACATGGTCTTGCATAATTTCCATAATAATTTCTAAGCAAATTTTTAAATTGATTAGAAACCACTCTACTTAACCAAGGTTCAATTGGTTTTGTTTGATCCCACATATGCCACTTTTTGTATATGTGCGTCATTATAACCTGCTTAATGTCGTCGTAATCAACAAATGGAATAGCATCTAAATCCCATTTATTTCTTTTTTTTTCGACTGCAGTTTCTATTTCAGTTAATTTATCTTCAAACCTAAACATTTTTCTCGTCAATAAAGTCTTGTACACTTCTTTTTCTTCTACGAGTATGTCTTGGCGTATTATGACCACCTAGTTGACCGAGAGTAAAACTTGCTCTACTGTCAAATAAATCAACATCATATTCTAATTTAGAGATGTCTGGCACGTGCTCTGCATTTGTATAGCCATCTCTATCCTCTTTAACTTCACTTCTAGACACTTCTCTAGTTAAAGGTCTAGATTCGTTAATTGTTGCAACCCCCATCGGAGCTCCACAATCAGAACAAAATTTAGGTGGACTAAATTTATATTCTACTTTTTTACCACACTCTGAACAAAATTTCTTCATTAGTATAATAATAAAAGATGAGGTATAAATTTAAAGTTATTTTAATGGTTCAAGTATAGTAATGTCTCCTCTTACGACATCACCAGCTGATAATGATAAATTTTGTGCGGTGATAGTACCATCTATGTTACCACTTAGATGAGTAGTACCAAGAGAGTCTTTTAGTGCTAAATGAATAGCTCCTGGAGCATCTCCAGTCATTGGAACGATTTTTCCTAAATTATCCCCTCTTATGCTTAAAGTTTGATTAGCTGTTATGTATTCTACTTCTGAAACACATAAACCTCCTAACTTGTAAATCGGTAATCTATTTACTGAGTATTGATATCCAACAGTTTCAACTATATCTTGCTGTGCTATACTCACACCAGTTGCATGGGCTCCATTTGGATTTGAGTCGTTTCCGGCTCCTCCTTTTGTACGAGTACTAATAATTTCTGAATATGCTCCATGTGCTACTTTTTCTGGTGTTACATCTCTAGTTACTGGTTGAGGTCCGATACCGCCATGAACACCACTCGCGTGACCAGATCCTCCATGAGAAATATTGTTTGCCCTAATAGGATTATATATAGCAAAATCAGCTTGGATTTGAATAGGTGAGTATGGTGCAACGCTATATGAGTAACTAGTTAAAAATGCGCCACTGCCACTAATACCACTAATGCTGTCACCTATTCTAAATGTTGCTCCTAGGTCACCAATATCTCCAGTAAAACCTGTAGGATTAAATGTTGTGTCTCCATCTAAACCACCACCAAAATCATTTAAAAAACAAGAAAATGATAAAGTTTGATTGGGTGCGCCAGCTAAAGTAAAGCTATTTTTAGTTACGTTATCTCCAAGAAGTCTGGTTGGTGTTATATTAGGAGTATAGTTCAATGCTACCTGTGTAGCTAAGACTCCTGTTGCTCCATTACCGCCTATAGCTGCGAAGGTAGACGGTAGTGCACTTGTGTTGCTTCCCCCAAAATAAATTGGTACATCCCTATAACTTATATATGCCATTGTATTTTATTACACTTAAAACTTAATCGTTAACTTTTTTATGTCCCTTATATTGTAAAGTAGCTGACATAGTTGATCCAACCTGTGTGTTTATAGATTCACTTACTAAAGATGCGCCAGACATTGAATATCTATTTACAACATTGCCTGTGCTTCGCACTTCTAGTGCTATATCTCTATTAGTAACGTTATTAGAAGTAAATGCTCTATAATTATCTTCAAAAATATAATCCTCAGCTTCTATTTCAATAGTTGCTCTTTGAACAATTGGATCTAATAATTTTATCGATACTGGTGCTCCAGTTTGCCCTATAGCATAATTAACTTGATAATTGTAAGCCTCTGAAAAAGTCATAGACTTTATTGCATTTAAACCATTGTCTATAGTTCCTGTTTTATCGAATGTGACACTGATACCAGTTATTGGAATAATGTCCTTTGGGCTGTCTGCAGCAACATGTGCTAAAATATTTTCGCTTTCTCCTGTTAGGGCGTCATAGATAGTAAAATCATATGAAATTTCTGGGATATCATTTGTTGAGGCAGATACTGAGAAACCATCTAATACGCCACTCTTAAATGACATTTTATTATCTCCATATATCATTGCTCCAGAAAATCCAGTGGCTTCATTCTGAGCATTTGTAAATTTAACAAGACCCGTAATAAAATCTTGATTTAAAAGTAATTTGTTTACTTTAGCTGTAACTTTGGGAGCAGATATTGGATAGTGTCTACTATCGTCTATTCCTATAAAAGATTGAGTGTTTTCCGGAGACGGAGCATCAAAGGATACATCTTGTATACCATTGCATAATTTGCCATCTAAAATTAAATGTTCCGAAAAACTACCCGAATTTGCCATGTAAAGCTTTACACTTTATTTCGGTTTTTAATAGCTATGTATAAAAATGCTAAAAATCCTATCGCAATCGGATATGCAGAAGGCTCTGGTATGATGTCAATTGATACTGCACCTGGGCCAGTGATCATCATCCAACCATCTCCAGCAACTTTGGGATCATAAGTTGTGATAACTGCATAATACTCTGTATCTATTTCTAAATCATCTAATTCTAAAAAGAATAATAAATCACCATCTTCTAA
>MDSZ01193103.1_pt1 | contig 94469 bp, 94 predicted proteins | sample 811201 | NCBI WGS metagenome assembly MDSZ01 (sample SAMN05326647, study PRJNA326480) | marine metagenome | isolation source: seawater | place: Indian Ocean: North | collected 2010
ATCAGCTATAACCTGCAGCGCAACCGCGTGGATCAGGAACTGGACCTTAACCGTCTGCAGTGGCAGGCCGGTATAGGTTACAGCCAGCCGCGCTGGAGCACCGCCCTGACACTGCTGCTGGCCACGGATGATCCGCAAACCGATTATCGCGGGCGCGACACCGCCGGTCTGTCATTACAGGGAATTTATCGCGCTGGCGCTGCAACCAGTATTTACTCGCAGCTACAGTACCGCGCTTATCGTTATCAGGAAGCACTGCCGACAACCAATATTCTGGCCGCTGGCGAAACCCGGGATGACGACCTGGTGCAGTTTCTGGCAGGTGCCCGCCATGCTCTGCATAAGCAGGTATCCCTGTACATTCAGGCAAATGTAATGGATTACAGCAGCAATATTGATCTGTACAGCTATGATCGTTACCTGGCGGAAGCCGGGGTGAATCTGACTTTCTGAGGACGCCACTATGAACAGGATTTCTTCCGCCCTTAAGGCTGCCCTTCTGCTGCCACTGTTATTACTGGCGCTGCAGGTTCAGGCCCTGACCGAATCCGGCCACGTCATTATGGTCAAAGGCGAAGCCAACGCCATTTCTGCGGACGGCATCAGCCGTGAACTGAAGCGCCGCGATGCCGTGTATGAAACCGACACCATTGTCACCGGCGATAACAGCCGCATTCAGATCCGTTTTATCGACAAAGGCATGCTGGCATTAAAAGCCAACAGCCAGCTGAAAATTCAGGCCTATCATGATGCCGGTGCTGAAAATGCCGAGCCCCAGGTACTGCTGGAGCTGGTAGAAGGTGGTTTCCGTACCCTCACCGGCAGCATCGGCAAAGGCAACCGCGAAGCCTATAAAGTCGAAACCCCGGTGGCCTCCATCGGCGTGCGCGGCACCCTGTACAGCATTCAGCTGCAACGCGGTGATCTGATCGCAGGTGTGTGGGAAGGCGGTATCCGTATTACCTCGCCAATGGGCAGTTTTAATCTGGGTATGGATGCCGACTTCGCCTATGGCATCGTCAGTGGCAACGGCTTTACCGGCCTGCTGCAGGCTCCACCATCACTGGACGAAGCGCCGGATACGGACTCGGGCTCACAACAGCAGGCGCCTGCACAGGACAACACCCAGGCCGCGGCCGACATTCTCAATAGCCTGCTCAACAACCCGGATGACGTGACCTCCGAGGAATTGGGTGAAGCGCTGGAAGCGCTGAAGGATCTGGGCATCGAAGTGGTGGAAGTGCCTGATCAACCAGATACCCCGGAACCCGATACACCTGAGCCAGTGGAACTTATTACCGCCGCACAATTGGCCGATCTGCTGGCATCCCCCGAGCGGGCAGTGATTTCCTCAGGCGCCCATGGTGGCAGCCTGGCCTACCTCACTGATCTGGATGGCACCATGTCTTTCGTACGCATGGACGGCAATACCATTGCTGATGTGATTGATGTCACTCAGATGGGCAGTGCAGATTCTGCTGCGGTTGCGGACCCGACCATCGCTCTTACGCCGACAACGCTTGTGTCCTGGGGCGTATGGAATGGCAGCAGTGAAACGCCGCTGTCCTTCCAGCAGGAAGGCGATGCGCAACCCGGCGCACTGGAAGAGCCGCTTTACTGGGCCATTGCGACTCCGGTGGATATGTTTGAATACAGTAATGCTGCGGAAATCACAGGCATTGTTACCTTCGTCGTCGAAAGTGGTATCGGCTCAGACAATCAGGGCTACGACATGACGTCAGCTTATGGCGACTTTCAGCTGGATCTTGATACCGGGGAAATCAGTACAGGCACTCTCTTTATGGACATAGGTACCGACATTGAAAGTACCGTGGGAAGCTGGAATGTCGATTTTGAAGGCAACCTGATCAATGTTGATGGCACAAGCCAGATAACTACGATACTGACTGGTGGCGCATTCAGTGACTTCCTGACCGATGGTTCTGTGCCGCTCGACCTGAACGCCAGCAACCTTAACGGCATGCTGTTCGCACCGGACCCGCAACAGGATCAGATTCTGCCCAACTTCCTCAGCGCCTTTTATCTGAAGACCATTATCGACTCCATCAATCCGGACCCGCGTACACTCAACGGTCTGCTGATTTGGAGCTCATTCCCGGGCACATTGCAGTAAATACTCACCGTGCTGAGAACAAAGAAAAGCGCCATACGGCGCTTTTCTTTTATCCGCTGAACAACGATTGCTTACTGGATCGATTACTTACTGGTATGGCGATACACCCCATCCCAGTCCCCGGGCAACGGCTGATCTTTTAACTCCGCTATCCTCTCAAGATAGATGTGGTAAATCTTTGCGCCATGGGCCTGGGCAAGATGAGTAAACAGCACGCTGGCTTTATCCCACTGCTGCTGAAGATAAAATCCGCGGGCACGGCTGTAATCATCCAGCTCTGTCAGCAGTTCTTCACCAGCATCGGCGGCAAGACAGACAGGCTCGTACACATCCACGGCTTCTTCCTTGCCCTTCACCTGAATGCGGTCAATAAAACGGAAAAGGTAATCGCCGGCCTGCTCCCGGGTAAATTCACTGACCAGAATTTCAACACCGTAAAACTTGGTCAGACTTTCCAGACGCGAACCCAGGTTCACCGCATCACCCAGCACGGTATAGGCCCGGCGGTAAGAAGACCCCATGTCACCGACGTTCATCAGCCCGGTGTTGATACCAATGCCGATGGCGACTTGCGGCCAGCCACGCTGTACAAATTCAACGCTCAGTTTGCGCGTCACCTGCTGCATCTGCAACGCTGCAGCTATGGCATGACTGGCATGCCGTTCATCGTCCAGTGGCGCCCCCCAGAAAGCCATCACCATATCGCCTACGTATTTATCAATGGTGCCTTCATGATCGAAAATCACTTTGGTTACCGGGGTAAAATAGCTGTTCAGCAGGGCTTTCAGATCTGCAGCACTCAATCCTTCAGAAATACTGGTAAAGCTGCGGATATCACTGAACAGTACCGACAGCTCTTTACTCTCCCCGGTGAAGTGATAGGCATCCGGGTCTTTCACCATACGGTCGATATGAGCGGGCGGTACGTACTGATCGAACATGCCTTTTAACAGGCGGCGGCTGCGGTTTTCCCGGGTAAAGCCCCAGCCCAGATTCAGCATGGTCAGTGATACTGCCAGAATCAGCGCCGCCGCTACCGGCAGATCGAGCCGGTAATTAACCCACAGCGCAAGATTACCGGCGACCAGCAATGCCGCCGCCAACGTGCTCAGCAGCACGGCAGATAATGGCCCCAGTGATGGCAGCCACAAAGACAGCAGAGCCCCAAGCAGTACCAACACCGTCAGGGTCGCACCAGCCTCCCATTCAGGGCGGTAAGGAAAACCATCGTTGAGAAACGCGTCGATGATGGTGGCATGCACTTCGACGCCGGGATACTGGGTTTCCAGCGGCATGGTCCTGAGGTCAGCCAGGCCGATTGCCGAGGTTCCCACCAGCACAATCGCACCTTCCAGTGCGCCGTCCGGAATATTGCCCTGCAGCACATCAGTAGCGGAAAAATACGGGAACGTTTTGCGCCCGCCGCGATACGGCACAATGACCTGACCAGAGGCATCCGTACGGGCAAACATATTACCCAGACCAACCCCACGGATCACTTCAACATCGCCGATCCTGGCCTTTTCCAGCTGTATTACCCGGTCAAACAGATAAGTGGTCAGGGTCGCCAGTGCCAGCGACGGATAAAGTTCATTGCCATAGCGGATCAGCAACGGCGCCCGGCGTATGGCACCGTCGGCGTCGTTCAGTGTGGTAACAAAGCCGCCGTCTGCCGCGGCCTGCTGCAGCTCAGTGAGCGGGGCTGCATAGCCCGGCCTGGTGATAACGACCAGATGGTTAATTTCCTCTGCAGACAGGCGGTAAACCGGCTTGGGTAAAGCACCGACAGATACCCCGCTTTCATCCAGAAAAAAATTACCCAACACCACATCTGTGGCAGGCAGACTTTCGACAAAGCGGGCATCGGCATCAACCAGTGGGCGCCAGTCTTCATTCAGCTCTTCACTGCCCTCTCCATGAGATTTCAGACGCTGCTGCAGTTCATCCAGCGGATTAGGTTCAGGCTCCGACAGCACCACATCAAAAGCAGTCACCACAGCACCGGCCTCTGCCAGACGGTCCACCAGTTCGGCCAGACGGAAACGACTCCAGGGCCAGCGTCCTTCGGTGGCAAGTGAGCGCTCATCCACATCAAGAATAACGATGGGCTGCCCGCCCGTTGTCTGCGGTTCAAGCGCCAGTCCGGCGGCAAAGCGCCAGTCGTAAAGAAGGTAATCGAGGCGCTGAATCCACTGCCCCATGCCTTTTGGACTCAGGGACAAAAGAATTATAAGGAAGGTAATCGCAATACCGGTTAAACCGGGCAAGCCGCGCCCTGACGAGACAAACCTGAACATGAAGTTCCCCGCTGACATCCCTGCTGAGAGCTGTGCTCCGCTGTTGTTTTTATCACCCGCCAGTCTGCGGTTGCAGTGAACCGGGGAAAGATTCTTATAGTAGCGGCAGTGCTCTTGCTCAGGCAAACGACCTGTGCTCTGCGCGTTGAATCCGTGCCGTTAATATTGCGAAAAAATGGAGTGAGGGAGATGACAGGTGTCAGCATCACTGACGGGAATCAGCTGCCCGTAAAAATCCTTATTTACGGGTCTGCAGGAATCAGGCTGTTACCACCTGGCCCCGGTAAATACGCTGATTGCGTGGTGCGCGCTCAGCGTCATCGATCAGAATCTGGCTGCCGCGATACACCCGGTGAATCTCGGCTTTTGCCGGTGGTTCCTGAGTCGGCAGAAATTCCTCAACCAGCATCAGCAGCTCCTGACTGACGCCGCTTTTGACCAGCAGGCGCAGATCTTTCTCTAACGTATCAGAGTCAAAATGAATCACGTAACCCTGCTCATCTTTTGCCAGACGTTTAATCTTTTGCAGAAGAGCGATGTTATGGCGATTAAATTCCATACGTTTCCCCCGGTTATTTATAATTCAATGTCAAGGGGGTTTAGCAATGCTTATACCATTCTTTTGTCAGTGCTCTGTAAAGTTGCTGCAGAGCCCACCAGCTCAGCATTTATCAGTACTGAGAACTGATCGGCAATGCTTTTCCAACTGGCAAATTCTGCCTGCTTCCGTGCATTCTGTCGCAAAACTGCAACATTCTGGTTCAGGATACCGAGAGAAGACTCAATAAAGGCACGATCGTCACAGGACGCCGCCAGCAGGCCGTTTTCTCCATCCCGGATATGTAAAGCTGCGGCCGCCAATGGAAAAGCGACCACTGCCAGACCACTGGCCATGGCTTCCAGAGTGACGAGGCCAAAGGTCTCCGTCTGACTGGGAAATAGGAACATATCAGCGGAAGCGTAATGGCGGGCAAGCATTTCACCGGTCTGCACTCCGGCAAAGACAATCTCCGGGTACTCGCGCTCAAGTTCCGCACGCATCGGACCGTCACCGACCATTACCAGGCGCACATTGTCGCCGCGGTCGCGCAATGCCCGCCAGGCATCAATCGCCAGCGGGATATTTTTCTCGGCAGCGATACGGCCGACGTACAGCAATACCCGGGTCGCTTCACTTGCCTGCCACTGCTCACGTAAAGCTGCCGAACGGCGTCGTGGATTAAAAAGATCGCAATCAACACCATGGGACAGCACCCGCACGTTATCAAAGCCGTCCTGACGCAGATTCTGCGCAATATCTTCCGACGGCACTATGGTCATGGCGGTACGGTTATGGAAGCGACGCAGCCAGTTCAGGGTAAAGGTCTGCACCCAGCCAAGACCATAAAAGCTGCTGTAACGATGAAAGTTGGTGTGGAAGGCACTTAATACCGGCAGGCCGCGCTGCTGCGCTTCTTTGCGCGCTGAAATGCCTAACGGACCTTCGGTGGCGATATAAACAATATGAGGCTGAAAACTCTCCCATGCGTGGCGGATTTTACCGCTGGCAGGCAGACCCAGCTGAAGATCGGGATACATGGGGATGCTGACACCACGACACCAGATTTCGTCGTGCTCTGGCGTCCAGTCCTCACGGGGACGGGTGCGGATGATCTGAATACGGAACTGTTCCGGGTCCAGTGCCTTCAGCAATTGCCGTAAAGAATTGGCAACGCCATTCACATCGGGCACATAGGTCTCGGTGACGATGGCCAGGCGTATCGGGCCTGATCCATATTGCGCTGAAGATACTGATCTCATGCTCTGACGGACACTCCGGGTAGAATTTACCCAGTGTGCCTGTCAGACCATGACAGTTTCATGAAGAACAGTCTTCAGCCAGGGCTCAGGCTTCTTCTTCTGACAGTTTCGACAGGCGGTAACGCAGTTGTCGTGGCGTCAGGCCCAGCACCTTGGCAGCCATGGTTTTGTTGCCATTGCACTTCTCGATGGCTGCGCGGATTTCGCTCAGTTCATCAGCCTGTACACGCTGGTAAGGGCGTGCGTACAGGGTTTTGAAGTTAGGTACAACCTGAGTTGCCAGTACGTGGGCAATCTGGGCTCCGAAGAAGTTCACGATGGTCAGATCCAGATCTTCGTTACGGCCACGCAGATCCAGTACCATAACGGCCAGTACAGACTGACGCAGCATCAGAGGTACCAGCAGACAGCGGTCAGCTTTGCTCAGTGCATCAACGGTCGGCTCAAAGCGTTCAGGGCGTTCGCTGCCCTCTTTGATCACCAGCCATTCACGGGACTCAAACTGACGACACAGCGCATGCTGAACAGCAAAGCTGTAAACACCGTTAGTGACTCCGGTTGAACAATACTGTGCCTTGAAACGGCTTGGGGAATCCGGTAACGCAACAGAAACGTTGCTCAGACCCGTCTGATCGGCTACCAGCATCAGAAGCTGTTGAATAGCTTCGTCGTCGTGGTAACGACCTTCCAGAATTTCGGTAACCTTGTGCAACCAGGCAGTAGCGGCTACTGAAGCAGCTGGAGCGGGTTGGCGATAGTCCTGCATTTCGGCGATTTTATACATGGGCTGTTCCTCCTGAACTTTACCCTTCGCAAGGACCGTACCATGTTTGTGTAACACTCGTATTACGGGGGAACTCAGCCATAAACCGAAGTATCATTCTGTTCGATCTACGACAAATGGCGCATTATGTGCGCCATTTGTTAACAATGGAACCTGAGTAATGTTCCATCCCGGTGCAAATAGTGATCAGGCTACGCCCGGGTCGTCATCCGGCAGATACTCTTTCTGCAACCAGAGAGCAAATGCCCGGCAGGCATCCTGACTGGTCAGAATACCCGCCAGTTTGTCCTGTTTCAGTACCAGCACCGCATTAATGCCCTGATCGGCCATGCCCATCAGTACCACATCCAGCCGGGTATGAAGATCAACCTGCTTGAGCTGGCGGCGGCACAGATCCCCGGCCGTCAGCTCACCTGCATCCTCAATACTGTGCCCCGGCGTTTCTGCCAGGCGCAGCTCTTCTGTCGTCAGCAGCCCCACCACCTGATTGGCATCGTCCATGACCGGCAAATGATGGCAGCCATGCTCACGCATCACTTCCGCGGCTTTGACCAGAGGCATCTGTTCATCGACGTGGACCGGAAATGCCGTCATAACTTCGGCAAGAACAGGCATATGGCGCATGGGCTTTCTCCTTCAGGCTGCGGTTACGATCAGACGCCGATGCGTCCCAGGGTATCAACGATCTGGCGCAGAACGCCGGACAGAGTTGGATGATCCTGCTCAAACTGCACGGCCTGCTCCTGCACCATATCACTGAGGTCAGCGACAGCATCGCCTTCCGCAGCTTCGATATCGGCGGCAATTTTCAGCATCAGGGATTTGGTTTCGTCATCCAGTTCCGGATGTTGTTCTAGCGTATCGTGCAGGGTCTGCAACTGCTCTTTGAGTTTTTGTTCTGGCATAACTAGCTCCTCTGTCAGAGACGACAGTTTAGCAATTCAGAGCCAGCAGGTGCCAACTTAAATCAATACAGCGCGTGGTAGGAAAACGGCATGCGGCTCTCGTTGGCCATGGCTTCCATCGGTCCACGGTTAGCACTGTCACCGATGTACAGCAGGCGTACCTTACTGACACGGCCCCCGGACAGCGATGGCAGCGCCATGCGGAAACTGTGCAGAATGGTCGCATGGCTGGCAGAAATCGGCACAACGGCCGCCTGCATACCATCCAGCTGACCAAACAGCTGGACAAGTGCGGCAGCATTATCAGCGAGTGATGTGCGCGGATTAATATAGATAAAACATACAGGTGCAGCGCCACTCTGACCACTGCGGGTCAGCAGATGCCAGACCAGCGGCAGTGTTTCTTCAATCAGTTCACTGAGCTGAGGGGTACAGCCGGCAAGGCTGTGCTGATCCGGGTTCACCGGTACGTTGGACAGATAGGCACTGCCCCGCAATCCTTTCATCAAAGACGGCGGCAGGCGGAACCCTGGTCTGAAATCATTCACAGGTAAAGCTCTGGCGGCAGTCATAACCACTCCTTGTAGCCCCGGGACGGGAACCTCAGGAAGGTATAGTCAAGGAACATGCCGCCTGCCAGCCAACTCCGTCCACAGTGTCACCTGTAACCGGTTTCGTGGGTAGCTATGGCCTTATATGACAGATAACGGGCACTCATGCCCCGCCAGCGATGCCATTGGCATCAGAGATCCATAAACTCCACGATGACGGTTTTGATCAGAAAACCAACAACGCCCAATCCAAGAGCAAAGAAAAGTACAAACATACCGAACTTGCCCGCATCTGAGCGTTTTCCCAGATCATAGACAATCCATGCCATCAGGCTGATCAGAGCGCCGATACCGACGAACAAAGAAATGGATTCAAACTGCGCTGCATTCATTAAATATAACCTGTCTGTCGTTGGCCTGATCTGATATATCCGGCCAGTTATTCTGTTTATCCGGGTGCTGACGGACGCTGCGGCGCGTATCTTACTCATGGCTGCACAGACACGCCAGCCCGGTTACCGTGCGTTCCGTGCAAGACTCCAATAATAATAAAAGGCTTCCAGCATGTTCTCCTGCGCAACACATCTTTCCCGGACCAAGGCCGGCAAAACCAAGCCAATGATATTTCTGGTCACCCTTCTTCTGTCTGCCAGCCTTCACGCAGAGGGAACAGCCACTGTTGCGCCAGAGCGGATCTTCTGTGTGTTCGACCCGGTCGGCAGCAAAGGGCCGGTATTCAATGCCATGCGCGATTATCAGACCAGCGCGCTGGACTGGGGCGCCAATCTGACGCTGAAGGCCTATACCAGTGAAGCCGTTGTGCTGGCCGACTTCAATGCGGGAAAGTGCGATGCTATGGGCGTTACCGGAACCCGTGTCCGTCCATACAATCAGTTCACGGCCAGCATTGAAGCCTTGGGCGGGATCACGGATTACCAGCAGCTGGAAAGCCTGATCGGCATGCTCGCCAGCGAAAAAGCGGCACCTTATATGCGTCAGGACGATTATGAAGTGGCGGGGATTATGCCTGGCGGTGCGGTCTATGTTTACGTGCGCGACAAACGCATCAACTCGGTAGCCGCTGCTGCGGGCAAACGTATCGCCACGCTGGACTACGATAAACCGTCATTAAAGGTGGTGGAGCATATAGGCGCCACCATGGTGCCCTCCAGCGTAGCAACCTTCGCCCCACGTTTTAATAACGGCGATGTTGATATCGCTTATGCACCAGCCATCGCTTACCAGCCGTTTGAGATGTACAAAGGTCTCGGAGACAGGGGTGGCATATACCGCTTCAGTCTGGCGCAGATGAACTTTCAGCTGGTGATTTATGCCTCCCGTTTTCCCGCAGATTTTGCCCAGCACAGCCGTGAATACGCCTTTACCCACTTCGATAAAGCCCTGCAGCATATCCGTCAGGCTGAATCTGACATCCCACAAAGTTACTGGCTCGACCTGCCAGAGCAGATGGAGCAGGACTACCGTGAAATGTTGCGCCAGATACGTCTGACTCTGACCGCAAACGGCGTTTACGACCCACGTATGATGAAACTGATGTTCCGCCTGCGCTGCCAAGCAGACCCGGGCCATTATGAATGTGCCGAAAAGCGCGAGGGCTGAGACGGTTACTGCTCTGAATGCTTTCGCTACAATTGCCTTCAGTTAATGGTACTGAGCAGATATGGGTGCAGAGCAGAGATATGAGTGCGGATTTTGACTACTGCATTATTGGCGGCGGAATCACCGGTCTGGCCTGCGCCTGGTACCTGAGCCAGCGTGGTCAGGTTCTGCTGCTGGAGAAAAATGCGCAGTTCGGTGCAGAAACCAGCAGCCGCAACAGCGAAGTAATTCACGCCGGGCTGTATTACCCTCCCGGCAGCCTGAAAGAACGCCTGTGTCTGCGCGGCAAAGAACTGCTTTACGCTTTCTGTCAGGAATACTCAGTCGCTCACCAGCAAATCGGCAAACTCATTGTCGCGCCGTCTGCCGACCACCCAAAACTATCCGCATTACAGACAACCGGAGAGCGGCTGGGAATACCATTGCAGTTGCTCAGTCGTACGGAACTGCACGACATGGAACCCGCCGTTCAGGCTGAGGCGGCACTCTTTTCGCCAACCACCGGCATCATCGACAGCCACGACCTGATGCAGACCCTGGCCGCTCAGGCACAACGGCGCGGTGCCCTGCTGCAACGCAATACCCGCTTTTTATCTGCCCACGCCGACGGCTCACAATGGCAGATCACGACCAGTACGTCAGACGGACCTTTTGCCGTTTCAGCGACCACCCTGATTAACTGTGGAGGACTGCACGCCCAGACCGTGGCTGGTAATCTGCAACCCGGCCCCGCCGGAGTTCCTCAGCTCTACCCCTGCCGTGGTCACTATTTCCGTTACAGCAGCAAATCCCCTTTCAGCCATCTGATTTACCCCTTGCCGGACGCGAACCTGGTGGGCCTGGGCATTCACGCCACGCTGGATCTGGGTGGCCAGGTAAAATTCGGACCCGATACCGAATACCTGCCGGCGGGCGTTATTGATGATTTCCAGGTAGATGAACAGCTGAAAGAGAAATTCAGCAAGGCAATACAAAGCTATTTCCCGGCACTCAATCCTGAGCTGCTGCAACCGGACTATGCGGGCATCCGTCCCAAGCTGCACAGCGCGGAGCAGCCGGCTGCCGATTTTCACATCACGCTCAGTCACCGCGCTCCAGTCGCCATTCAGTTGCTGGGGATCGAAAGTCCGGGCCTGACGTCGTCCCTTGCCATTGGCGAACTGGTTACAGAAATGATACAAAGTAGCTGCGTCCAGTAAGAAAGAACCAGTTAAAAAGCATATTGGTACGATTGTTTACAATATTCGGAGCCAATGCCGGGAACTTTCTGTGTAACTGAGACCCTACTTGGGAACTACACTGTAACTGTTTATGCCGTAACCACAGCCGCAAAGTGTTACGAAATCTAACGATAACGCTCTGATACGACACAAGCATCGTTCCAGCGCCTGCTATTCTGAGAACAGTTGTTAATTAAACGAGATTTGCAGAGAGGTGTCGCACATGAGTCAAGCATTGCCGGTCAGTTCCGAAGTACCAGCGCCCGGCGACGTCAGTACGATCCTGTCCGATAAAGTCATGATACCCATGACCTGCGATCATTGTGATGAAGAAACGGATATCAGCCTGCATCTGCTAAAGACGCAGCACTTTTATCTGTGTGAACACTGCAATGCGACGCACAGAGTATCCGATACCGAACTGCGCCTGATGCGCATGATGCTGGCCCGCCACGGCTACCACTTTGCGCTGTAAGCGATACAGCGCAAAGGGTGCGTTGATCAGAGTTTGATCTGATCGAGCAGATTAGGCAGTAACAGGGATACGTAACGACGGATCGTATTCGTGTACTGAGACAGATCATCTGCCTGATCCATCAATAATGCGCGGTATTCCAGCGAGTGGAACAGTCCGAGCAGAATTTCAGCGTCAGCTGCTGGCTCAGGAGACTGAGCCACCTGCGAAAAGAACTCCACAGCGCGATCAAAAATCACGGTACGGTGCAGCTTCGCCAGCTCACGAATACGCTCGTTAACGATCGCTTCGTAGCGGAATGCCTGCTCCACCACCAGCATGTCACGTTGGGCAACAATTTGCTCACGCATAAACAGAGTCAGCTGCTCAACCATAAAGTCGATCAGATCTTTCTGCCCTTCCGGCGTGGTAATGTCATGCCCACTACCGGCCATGGTGCTCATCGGCTGATAAAACTGATGAGTGAACTCATTAACCGTGGACAGCGCTTTCTCTGTATAAAGAGTGAAGGTATCGACGATCAGCTCATCAATATCTTTAAAGTAATAGGTGGTTGCTGCCAGGGGAACACCCGCTTCCTTCGCAACGGCACGGTGACGGATACCGCGCACCCCTTCATGCACCACAATGCGCAATGCCGCTTCCAGAATCAGCCGCCGGCGCTGCTCACTCTTAGCCCTGCTGGCCTTTCTTCCCTGATATTCTAATGGTTTCGTTTTCTCAACTTCTGCTTGACCAGCCACTGTCATCATGAACTCCCGGGCATACTCATTACTGCTATTCATAAAATCATTATGCTGAATTAACCACTAATTTACATGGGTATTTCAGCCAGAATGCGCCATAGGTAAAAATCCGCCCCCGTTTTAGTGCAATAACTCTATACATTATGTACCTTAGTACCACTAATTTATTTAGCCAGTTATTAACAATAAGAAAATGCCATCTCACACTAAACGGGGCTTATTTTATGCGCTTTATCCACATGCTAAACCGCACGGTCGTCTTCTTTGGTCTGATTTTTATGCTACTTCCGGCCGAGGCGGCCAGCACCGCAAAAACCGAAAGGCTGAATTTTATTCAACAGAGTTTTAATAAAACAGAACAACACTCCAGATTATGGCAGAACGGCTGGTTAAGTATTTTTACCGGGGTAACGGTGCTTAACGGCATTGCCTACACCCAAACGGAGGGCAGCCATAACCGTTATGACAGAGCGACCGGCTTTACCACCAGCCTGCTGGGGGCCGCAGATATGTTGCTCAATCCCATGCAAACGCATAACTACGCCGGGCAGCTGGCGGCCATGCCAGACGACAACGAAGAACAGCAGCAGGCCAAACTGCTGCAGGCAGAAGCCTGGCTCAGCGCGGCTGCAAGCCGTGAACGCTATGAACGCAGCTTTACCAATCATGCACTGTCAACGCTGGTGAATGGTCTGGCGGGGCTGGCGGTCGCCTATGATGATAAACGTCCGGACGACGGTTGGATGACCTTCATCAGCGGGGTAATCGCCTCCGAAGTTAAAATCTATACCGCCCCCACCCAGATGATGCAGGCAGAGGAAGACTACAACAACGGCAACTACCGGCAGGCAGCGGCAAACTCTGCCGCCCAACGCTGGCAGGTTGCCGCTTTCGGTCCTGTTTTAGCGGTGCAATACCGCTTCTGACAGGGTTTTAAGCGCTCACTGCGCGACTGGCACAGGCGCTGCATAGTCCCCCTCAGAGAGGAGAAATACGACTATGCTCAGCGCACTGACTAACTATCTGCAACATCAGCCAGCTCCTGGCCACGACACCAGCACCCAGCAGGCAGCGGCCGCCAATGCAGTAAACGCCGCCACTGACAGCGCAGAAGCGGCAGACCTGAATGGGCTTTATTCCCCTTCCCAGAGAGCCTTAATGGTGAGTGCGGTAGCGACCGACTTTGACGTACACGCTCTGACGCCGGATCAGACGTCCGCACTGCAGCAGAAACTGCAGCAATATGGTCTTGTCAGCACCTCAGATCTCAATGCCTTCGCCGCCATTCACATGGCGCGCAGCGATATGAATGAAGAAGACACCCTCGACGCAGTCGCAATTCTCGACAATGCCCGTGAGCAGTTCACTGAGCGTGGCACCGGCTACTCTGAACGTCAGCAGATCACCCGCCTCAACACCCTGATGCACAACATCGCCTCGGCCCGGATCACGCAATAAGGCGGTTGTTTCGTAACAGGTGCCAGCCTGCGCGCCGGCACAACTCAGCCGAGTACTTTCTCAACCCATTCCTGCAGCCAGAACAAAGCGTCATCATCCGGGGTGATGGTTTCCATGGCATCAATGGTAACGCGCGGCACTGGCTGGGTTCCCTGCAGTTCGTAAAAACGCTCTTCAAATAAAGCGCCACCATTACAGAAGGTGGAATCATAAGAGCTGTCGCCCAGGCTGATCACGCCAAACGGACGACCATTCTGCAGCGGAAACTGTTCTTCGAGAGCAACGTAAAATGGGATGATATTGGCCGGCAGATCGCCCTGACCTGTCGTTGAAGTAATGATCAGCACCGCATCACAGCCGCTGCTGTTCAGCCCTTCCACCGATGCGTTTTCTTCCTGAATCACGGTGTGACCCAGAGACTGCAGCTGATCCTTTACTGTCTGAGCCACAGCCATCGCTGTGCCGCTGACACTGCCAACCGCAAGATATACAACAGACATATCAATAAATTCCCGGTAAAAGCCGGATTATACGAACAGAGGCGGCGTTCAGTAACCCTGACCGCCGGATTGATTCAGCCGATACTGATCGATGTGCAGGATGATGGCATCGTACTCTTTATCCAGCTCCTTCTGGTTCCACTGCGTCAGACGGCCATGGGCGCGGCTCAGCTGACAGGTCTCCTGATAACATTTACGCACGCTGTTGCGCAGTTCACTCAGCCGGTGATGCTGCAACAGTGCCGACAGATCGCCACACCATTCAACCCGATCGGCATTCTCCACGCCCTGCTCCATCAGCCATTCACTCAGCAGCTGGCGGAACAGAGGCACAGGTTCGCGTTCAGCTTTCAGAGTCTTCAGGCCGGAGTTTTCCAGCGCGGCATCAATGCGGGCCAGCACTTCTAACGGCGAGGGAATGTTGTTGTCCGCCATTAATAATCTCCTGCATATTATCTCAGTGCGATTCTGCCCTGAGCTGCTTTACTTAAAGGAAGCATAGACCTGAGCACGCAAATTGCCCGAAAACACCTTATGACAAACCGCAGCCCCTCGCCCAATGTGGATCTGGAAGGCTTACTTAACGGCCTGATTCAGAAAATGTTTCCCGCCTGGTATGCCTGTCAGGCGGCCAAAGAAGCGCATCTGGGGAATTTGGGCGTTCTTAACCCCCACAGCTTTCTCAGTCACCGCTGGCTCAGCCTGCATGCGGTGTTCAGCGACGCCGGCAAATCCCTGACGGAAGCCGGCGAAGAATGGAAACCTCTGTGTGACCTGCTGGAAAAGCTGATCAGCGAACGCGAGTTCAACCGCTCATTATCCATCAGCGCCATCGACGGGCTTGAGCACAGTGCCCACGATGAAGACTGGCCGAACCTCTACAGCTGGGCAGAACACGTCGGTAAGGACGTTCCCCACGACAGCGCCGAAGACTTTGACCGCCTGCGACAGGAAGCCTTTCCAGCAGAAAACAAACCGCACCGTATGGTGTATCGCGAATGGGATGGCCGTTATTACTGGCTGAACAAAAGCGATTCTGCCGCCTTTGCTGGTCTGCTTCTGCACGCGCAGAAGAAACAGCGTGACGCTAATATTAACACACTTATCAATGTTGAAAGTATCAACGACAAAGTACTCGACCGCATTCACGCTGAGTACTGGTGGCTGCTGCTGACCCGCGACAGCGCGGAGGCAATTTATGCGCTGCTGGAGCAGGCCGGATTACCCGCCACTCTGGCGGACTTTGAATGGCGGCGCAGTGATCTGGAGTTTCTGATCGCCCGTAAAAACAACCGCAAACTGAATCAGGTCATTCTGAATCTGCTGAACAAGCGCTCCAGCCAGCATATTATTGAGTTCGGCCGCTGGCTCGGCCGTCATCATTTTCCCTTCCGTAACCACTGAAGTCTGTTCCGGCACGGCGGTAATTCACCCGATCCATTACGCCAGAATTCACGACCGTTTGTCCTTTACAGACCAGTCACTACTTGATTTAACAGGCAAGCCTGTCATTCTGTCGGTGAGGTAAACAGCTGACCAGGCCATCGAGAAGTCTGGCATTGCACCCATTATCACCATATAACAATAACGGTACTCAGATGATCCGAGGAACATGGAGTCTGACCGAACCACTGGTTCCGGTAAATATCCCGGCAACAATGATCCGGGTTGGCGGGCAGCGGGGGATTGACGTTCAGGTACTGCTGAACGGCACAGGGCTGACCGAAGCACAATTGTCTGATCCATCCACACGCCTGACATATCAGCAGATCATCAGTCTGACGGATAATCTTATCCGCCATTACCCTGATAATAAGCTCGGGCTGGATCTGGGCACATCCATCAATATTAATCAGCTGGGTATGCTCGGCTACGCCATTCTCAGCTGCGCTGATCTGCGCAGTGCGGTGCGCCTGGGCCTGAAATATCACAGTCTGGTTGACCCGGCGTTTACGTTTGAAATGATCGAACAGCGCGACACCAGCGCCATCCGCCTGACATCACATATCCCCTATGAGCCCATGTACCGCATGCTGTGTGATGTGTTTATCGGGCTCTTTATATCGCTGGCGCGCTTTCTGTCGGGGCAACATCTGACCCCCAGGGAAGTACACCTGAATCAGCCACGGCCGGACTACGCAGATACCTACAGTGAGCTGTGTGGTTGCCCGGTGCTGTTTGATCAGCCGCGTACAGAAATTATTGTCGACAGTACTCTGCTGGACACTCAGGTCACCATGGCTGACAGCGCCACGGCCGCCATGGCGGAAGCCCAATGCGCCGATATTCTCGCGCGGATGGGCCCGAAAGAAGGCGTGGTGGCCAAAGTGCGGCGCATTCTGCTCAGTAACCCGGGCACCTTTCCGCCGGTCGATACCGTTGCCAGCCATCTGGCCACCTCGACCCGGACCCTGAGCCGCAGCCTGCAGGATGTCGGCACCTCGTATCAGAAAATTCTCGACGAGGTACGCAAGGAAATGGCCATCGAATATCTGCGCAATTCCAATCTGCCGATCGAAGAACTGGCGGCATTGGTCGGCTATTCCGATCCGTCCAATTTCCGCAAAGCCTTCCGTCGCTGGACCCAGCATGCACCGTCATACTATCGCGAAGAACGTAATCGCTGACGGCGTAAATTCACCTTTTCCGCTGACCTGTGCGCCTATGTGCGCCTGACAGGCCAGCGGATTTCCTGCCTTTTTCTCAGATTAATCTGACTTCACCAGACTGTCACAAGACCGCAAGATAACTGTCACATAGCTTGCGCAAAGTATCACTCAGATACCTGAACAGTGATGCTTATGAGCCAGTCCGCCCTGCAGCGGGTCACCATAGTGACAGAAACCTTTGCCCCCGAGATCAACGGCGTTGCCAATACGCTGGGGCACCTGGTGCGCGGACTGCGCGCCCGCGGCGTGCAGGTTCAGCTGATCCGTCCACGTCAGGGTAAAGATGACACTGACTGCGATCAGGCCGATGACCTGCTGCGTCTGCCCGGCCTGCCAATTCCCGGTTATGACAGCCTGCGCTTTGGTCTGCCGGTCTCCGGCCGCATTACCCGTGCACTCAAACGCTTTGCCCCGCAGGCGGTTTATGTCGCCACCGAAGGCCCGATGGGCTGGGCTGCTGTACGGGCTGCACGTAAAGCCGGCATCCGTGTCATCAGTGGTTTCCACACCAACTTTCATCAGTACATCGAACACTATCGCCTGGGTTGGCTGGAAGGCCTTGCTTACCGTTATCTGCGTCATTTCCACAATCTGACTGCCGCCACTCTGGTGCCAACTGGTGTACAGCGTGAGCAACTGACCGGCCACGGCTTTAACAATGTGCAGGTGTTTTCCCGCGGCGTTGACAGCAACCTCTTTACCCCACGTAAACGCAGTGACGAACTGCGCCAGCGCTGGGGCACCCGCGCGGATGATGTGGTGCTGCTGTACGTCGGGCGCATCGCTGCGGAAAAGAATCTCGAACTGGCGCTGGAAACCTATCGCCGCCTGCTCGAAGCCGATGAGCGTGTGCGTCTGGTCCTGGTGGGTGATGGCCCATTACTGGCCGGTATCCGTGAACAACATCCGGAAATCATCTGTTGCGGTATGCAGCGTGGTGAAGACCTCGCCACACACTTTGCCAGCGGCGATGTTTTCCTGTTTCCGAGCCTCACCGACACCTTTGGCAATGTTGTAACGGAAGCCATGGCCAGCGGTCTGGCGGTCGTCAGTTTTGATTACGCTGCCGGGCATGAACACATTCTGCACGGCGACAACGGCATGCTCGCAGCGTTTGCAGACAGCGAGCAGTTTATTCACTGCGCAGCCACCCTGACCGACAGCCCGAACAGGCTGCGGACGCTGCGCGCTAACGCCCGTAACCGCGCTCTGGCGATTGGTTGGGAGCGGATTGTTGAAGAATTTTCCCGTCACCTGTCAGGTGACCGCTATGAGGATAGCAGCTATGGACATGAGCAAAACTCTGCAGCCACGAAGCGCTCTGCTGTTCAGCAAAGCTGATCGTTTTGAGCTGAATCTGTGCCAGCTTCTGAACCGCACCGGACGCTATACGTCAGTGCGTCTGTTCTTTAAAGCCATCAGTCGTCTGGGCGATGGTGTGTTCTGGTACACACTGGCCCTGGCCATGCCGCTGACCATGGGCGCCCGTGGTCTGGAAGCCGTCGGTCACATGGCTATCACAGGCCTGACCTGCGTACTGATTTACAGCCAGTTAAAAAATCGTCTGGTACGCCAGCGTCCATTTATTTCCTGGGATGCCATTAACGCCCACACCGCCCCACTGGACCTGTACAGTTTCCCGTCCGGGCACACCATGAATGCGGTCAATTTTGCCGTACTATTCTGTGTATTTGCCCCGGCGCTGTTCTGGCTGGTTGTGCCTTTTGCCATTCTGGTGGCGCTGTCGCGGGTGATTCTCGGCATGCACTACCCGACGGACGTTCTGGTCGGTGCGGCACTGGGGCTGTTGATCAGCCAGTTATCTCTGGTGATCTGGCCAATCGGTATGTTCAGCGGCCTGCTGTAAACAACGCCGCTTCGGACACAGATTAAGACACAGATAACCAATATCAGAACAGGGACATCTGATTGGGATCGGTTTCCGGCAGACGTCCGCCAATCCCCAGCAGGCGTACGGCTTTATTCTCGCGCCTGAGCGCCAGCTGCAGTAAACGCGCAAATCCCTCGCCGTTCGCTTCTTCATGACTGTCTGCCAGAGTAGTCTGAGTAAAATCGGCAAACTTCACTTTAACGAACGGCGCCAGCGCTGATGTGCGCCAGCCACTGCGTTCCACCCGTTCCTGCCAGCGCTCCCATAATTCGGGAATCTGCTGTAAGCATTCGTATTCCCCATTCAGGTCCTGTGCATAGGTACGCTCAACACTGATGGATTTACGCAGCCGTTCATTATTCAGCAGACGATGGTCAATTCCCTGCGCCCGCTCATACAGGATTGCGCCGGTACGACCGAAAGTACGTACCAGTTCCACTAACGGCCACTGACGCACATCGGCACAGGTATGCAGCTTGTACAGCGTGAGCTTTTTTTCCATCGCCGGGCCAATACCAGGAATTTTTTTCAGTGCCAAACCGGAGACAAATTCATCCACCTGCGATGGCTTCACGACCCATTGGCCATCAGGCTTATTCCAGTCAGAGGCAATTTTGGCGAGGAATTTATTCGGCGCTATGCCGGCCGATACGGTAATACCGAGCTCTTCACGTACCCGCTGGCGGATTTCTTCGGCAATGGCTGTGGCATTAAGCTCAGGATCGATTTCCAGATAGGCTTCGTCGACCGAAACCTGCTCCAGCTGCAGCGCATACTGCGCGAGAATATCCATCAGCTGGGCGGAGACTTCGCGGTACAGCGCCATACGCCCGGGTAACAGCTGCAGATGCGGGCATAACTTTTTCGCCTGAGCTGTCGCCATGGCAGAACGTACACCAAATGTACGCGCCGGATAATTACAGGTAGCAATCACACCGCAGCGGTCTGCGGCACCACCGATGGCAATGGGTACATCGCGCAGCGCCGGGTTTTCACGCATTTCCACCGAGGCAAAAAAACAGTCGCAGTCGATATGAATCACCTTCCGTTTCTGCGCAGGCAGTTGCTCAGCCTGCGGCTCCGGCAAAACAGCAGCGTCTGCGGCAGAGGCTGTATATCCCTGGCCGAAAGCGCCCTCTGCTACCGCGGATACGATACGATCTGAACTCATGTCTCTACTACCTGAACGGTAACTTATAAAAGTACTGTATATACATACAGACAAAGAATCAAGACGCATAGCGCTGCGCCACGCACAGTGGTAGCCTTAGCCCACTTTGTTAAGTCTTTGTAAGCTGAGGAATATTTGTGAGCGATTTTGATCAGGCAAAAAACGAATTTTTAAACTCCATCAACACCGACAGCCACGTTTTTGCCGACACTCTTACCTTCATCGACACCTGGTTTGAATTTACCCCTACCGCTTTTCAGAATGGCGACGTCAGTAACAGCGCTGACCAGAACCAGGGCAGTGCCCGGGTATTTGCCCTGGCGGAAACTCTGGGCCTGAGCAGTGAACAGGCACTGCGCTGCTTCGGTGAACACTACCGCGATGTTCTGGCCACCCCGGATGTGGATAACCACCACAACCTGCGCCGTGTACTGCGCGAAGGTCTGAGCAACATCAGCTTTGATCAGTTTCCGCTGCAGGCCAAAGCCTGAAATGGGTGCGGTTAAGTTAAAAGCCGGGTCAGTTTCACTGACCACGCTGCACTTCGACAGCTCAAAGGCCGCAGAGATCGAAGCGGTTCTGAGCCACAAAAAGACAGAAGCCCCGGCACTGTTCAGTAATCTGCCCTGCCTGCTTGACCTGAGTGGCCTGGACGCCGCTGTATTACCACTCGCTCAACTGATCAGCCTGTGTCGCGATAACGGCCTGTTACCGGTTGCCGTGCGCAACGCCGACGATGCCTATAAAGCTCAGTGCAGCGAACTGGCCCTGGCCGACCTCGGCAAAGCCAGCAACCGCCGCAGCGACAGCAGTACAGCAGCCGCTGCAGCAGAGGGTGTAACAGAAGATGCTGCAGCCGCTTCAGGCGTGACCCGTCCGGTGAAAATACACACCGGCAACGTGCGTTCCGGGCAGCAGCTGTTTACAGACGGCGATCTGATCATCCTCGGCATGGTCAGTGCCGGAGCGGAAGTGCTGGCCACCGGTGATATTCATATTTATGGCGCCCTGCGCGGCCGTGCATTAGCCGGCGTAAAAGGCGATGAAAATGCTGTTATCGGCTGTCAGCAGTTTGATGCTGAACTGGTGGCTATTGCCGGTCAGTACCGGTTATTTGAAGACGCGCCGGAAGAACATCTGAAGACTGTCGTGATCAGTCTCAATGACGGCAACTTGAACATAGCCAGCGTTTGATAAATACTGCGCTGCACATTGAAATTTCAGGGAAATACGGCTTTGGCAAAAATTATTGTTGTCACCTCCGGTAAAGGCGGTGTGGGTAAAACCACGACCAGTGCAGCGTTTGCAGCAGCACTGGCCATGAAGGGACATAAAACCGTTGTCATCGACTTTGACGTAGGTCTGCGCAACCTCGATCTGGTGATGGGTTGCGAGCGTCGTGTGGTATACGACTTCGTCAACGTTGTGCAGGGTGAATCCACCCTCAAACAATCCCTGATCAAAGATAAACGTCTCGACAATCTGTACGTACTGCCGGCGTCCCAGACCCGCGATAAAGACGCGCTCAGCCACGAAGGCGTAGAAAAAGTACTGAACGAGCTGTCTGAAGACTTTGACTATATCGTCTGTGATTCACCGGCAGGTATCGAACACGGTGCGCAGATGGCGCTGTATTTTGCTGAAGAAGCCGTCATCGTGACCAACCCTGAAGTGTCATCTGTTCGCGACTCCGATCGCATCATCGGGATTCTGCAGAGCAAGTCCCGCATGGCCGAACAGGGCAAAAGCGTAAAAGAGCACCTGCTGCTGACCCGTTACAATCCTGAGCGTGTGGAACGCGGTGAAATGCTGTCGGTTACCGATGTGGAAGAAATTCTTGCCATTCCTCTGCTCGGCGTTATTCCGGAATCAGAAGCCGTGCTCAAAGCCTCTAACCAGGGTGTGCCTGTGGTTCATGATGCTGACAGCGATGCTGGTCAGGCTTATGCCGATGCTGTTGCACGCTATCTGGGTGAAGACCGCCCACACCGTTTTCTTGAGAAGCAGAAAAAAGGCTTCCTGAAACGCGTGTTCGGGGGTTAATACGATGAGTTTGATGGATTATTTCCGCAAGGAGCAAAAAACCAGCGCATCCGTTGCCAAAGAGCGGCTGCAGATTCTGGTTGCCCACGACCGCGCACGTAACAATGGTCCGGATTATCTGCCACAGATGCAGCAGGAACTGCTGGCTGTTATCCGCAAATACGTGCCGATTGGCGATGAGGATATTAACGTCAGTCTGGAGAATCAGGGCAGCACATCGGTGCTGGAACTGAACGTCACCCTGCCCGACAAGTAATGCCTGCACCTGACTCTGCCCGCCCGACCTCTGAAGTGCCTTCTGTCCGCCCTGCTTACAGCAGCGCCCAGAAGGCCGGCCTGTTGCTAACCCTGTTAAGTTTTCTGCTGTTGTGGCCCGGCATTACTCAGCCGATCATGACCGTGGATGCAAGTATCAGTATGTTCGGGCTGAAAACCAGCCTGTTCCACGAAACCCGCTCCATCTGGCAAACCGTTATCAAACTGCACGAACTCAATTACACCGCCGTTGGTGTGATGATCCTGAGCTTTTCCGTGATTATCCCATTACTGAAACTGGCGCTGATTCTGTATACCTGGTTCAGTAACAGCCCGCGTCTGTGGCGGGTAATCGCCGTCATCGGTAAATGGTCCATGGTTGATGTGTTTGTTATTGCCCTGTTGATCGCGTTTTTCAGTGCGCAGGCAGCCGCCGAAGTATCTGCGCAGCTGGAGGTTGGTTTTTACTGGTTCCTGGCGTTTTGTCTGAGTTCAGTCTGCGCCGGTATTCTGCTCGAAAAATCCCGTCCATAAACTAAACTCATAACATTCCCGCCAACATACCGGAACTGTTATGAGCACCATTGCCCTGCACCATATTCTGCTGAAAAGCCCGCTGCTGGCGGATGACGTGATGAAAGAACTGTCGCTGGGAGCGGATTTTGGCGAAATGGCCGCGGAATATTCCGCCTGTCCTTCGGCGAAACACCAGGGCTTTGCCGGCTACCACCACAGTGATCAGTTACCGGCAAACCTGCTGGAAGCCTTGTACAGCCATGAGCAGGACAGCCCTTATTGCGGTCCGGTAAAAACCGGTTTTGGCTTCCACATTATTAAGGTTGTGGACAAACCTGAGCGGCCAATGCTGGTCGATGAATAATCAGCCTATTGCTTCGCCGCCAGCCAGCGGACCAGTACCTCGGCAGCCGAGCTGCCGTGGTAACTGCGCTCAACCATGCGGGTACGCTGACAGACAACTTCAATACAGCGGTCCGGCCAGTTAAAAATCAGCTGCAGTTCATCGTCTTCCGTCAGCTGCTGAACCAGACCGTAATCCAGCTCATCGCCGGCGTCTGAAGCCGACACCATCCAGGCTTCTTCATCAAACTGCAGCAGACAATACTGCCTTGGCGCAGACAGAAAATCCCGGGCAACTTCATACACCAGACAGGGCAGTGTCTGAGTTCGCCCCGACGGAAAGAAGTAAGCTACCTCAGCTGCAGTGTCTTCCGTTGCCGGATCCGGTAAAGCCATTTTTTCAGGCTTTTTATGCCATAGGTTCATAGTGACTCAAAGGATATTGAAGGCCGCTGACCGCGCACAGAACCTGCAGAAAGGCTTCGCAGGAATTCAGTGCCGCACTTTCATTCATGGTGTGATATCCGGTGGTTGGAATCTGCAGTGTGGTGCCATCCACCAGCCCGTGCGAGGCAGAAATAATACGCCCCATCTCGGTACTGCCGAGGGATTTCGGGGCGTGGCCGTCCGCCGCCAGCTGACGGTTCTGCTCACGGATATACTCATCTTTAAAACTGTAGCTGATACCGAGGTCATGGCATAACTTCGCCAGTTTCCCGGTCAGCTCTTTATTAAAGCTGGCGTTGGCATCGCTGTGACGCAGCACCAGCTGCTGTTTATCTGCAGCTTCGGTATCGGGATACGGACTGGTATCCACCACCACCAGCTGGTTGGTCGAACCACCAAAACGGCGGAACCATTCCAGCAGATAACGCCAGCTGCGTCCGGCTTCTTCCTGCGCGGTAAAAAACGCCGTGCCGGTAAAGCCCAGCTCAAACAGATACACCAGCATGGCTGCCGTCAGTACGTTATCCAGCTGACCACTGAAGCGACCATCTTCGGTCACCAGTTTGTCACGGAACGCCACCGGCGTACCCGCTACCAGATGAGCCATATCGGACAGCTCAAAAATCAGGTTGTTACGGTGCGGACAGATATGCGCCGACTGAATAGAACCCTGCCCGCGATAAGCACCGGACCAGGGTTCATAAGCGTAAACATCAACCCCGGTAAAACGGTCCACGATGGTTTTCATCAGCTCCTCAGAAACAGAGTTTCCCAACAGGTCGGAACGGCCGCCGGCAACAAACGCTGCGTACTGAAATTCGTTCGGACCGGTACAGATCAGGCCATGACGGTCAATGTGGGCCGACAGCATCAGGCTGTCTGGTTCGCTGCCCTGAGCAACCAGCAGACCTTCATACCAGGTGACGCGTGCGCCACGTTCTTCCAGCTCACGCTGCAGCACACGAAAGAAAGAGTGTTCAGCACTGACCACCGCAGGTGTGCGGATGAGACTTTTTAAGATGTCGCCAAAGGCGGTCTGGTTGAGCATAGTGTTTTCCGTTTTAGTAAACGCTGAAGACAAAAAAGGGTGCCTGAGCACCCTGTTTTGACATTATGCTCAGACGCCGGATCAGACTTCCGGGTAATCGATATCATAGCCCAGCATATCGCGCAGGCGGGCCTGTTCAAGTATACGTTCAGCACGACGACGTTTTTTATCATAGTCAGCACTGCGTCCCCGGGCTTTGGCTTTGGCCTGGGTGAAATCGTCGTAATCTTCGTATTCGTCCTGTTCTTTTCTGTTGCTCATGTCTCTGTATCTCCACGGATTTTCTGAATCTGTTTCTGTGCCAGAAAACCGGATAAGTCAGCCAGAAACCTCAGACAAGCGCATAGTTTCACCGCTGTTCAGTCACGTAAATTGAAATAATTTTCCGTTGTAGATAAAAAAATCTGATGGAACTGACAACAGGAAAAATTTGCTATATGATGCGCTTTCTCTTGGGGGAGTAATCTGCCCGCTGAGGCATTAAACACAGTTTAAACGCCAGCAGCCGGGCCCCTGCGTCAACATAATTAAGCCTCATGCTTATGGCGCCGGGAACCTGTGGTCTGAGACCCGGGTTTGATGAGACCTGAGACAAATACCGGAGTGACCAGGGCGGCACACCGATGTTTGTCTTTGGTTAAAATTTCCGCCCGGTATCTCCTAATGACAGATCTTATCTCTGGCCTGAGCGAAAGCTTTGCTCATTCCGCAGTCCTGACCTCTACCCTCGTTGTCGCTGTTGCCGAAATTGGCGATAAAACCCAGTTGTTGTCTCTGCTGCTGACGATCCGGTTCCGCAATAAAGCGGCCATTGTTATGGGCATTCTGTGCGCCACCCTGCTTAACCACGCCTTATCCGCATGGCTGGGTGTGTGGCTGCAGGAAGCGCTGCAGCGCTGGACCGAAGCTCACTATATTCAATGGGGCCTGGCTGCAGGCTTTGTACTGATGGCGTTGTGGGTATTAATCCCGGATAAAGAAGATGATGAAACCAACACCCATGAGAGCTGGGGAGCGTTTCTGGCCACCTGCGCCCTCTTTTTCGTGGCAGAGATCGGCGACAAAACTCAGGTTGCAACCGTACTGCTTGGTGCCGAATACAGCTCAGTATTCTGGGTAACCGCAGGGACAACACTGGGTATGCTGCTGGCCAACGTGCCGGTCATCTACTTTGGTGAGCGTCTGATGCGCCGCATGCCTCTGCATCTGGCCCGCTACCTGACCAGCGCCCTGTTCTTTATTCTGGCCATTACCGTGATCTGGGCTGGCTGATGCCCTGCTGGTGCAGATTTCTTTATCTACACCAGTAAATTATTTTGTTTTCCCGTGGGCGGGGGATGCGGTAAAAACCGCGTCCTTATTCGCCCCGGGAAAATAACAACAGTGACTCCATCCCCACAACTGATGCTGAACGAAGCTCAGGAGCAGGTGTTTGAAAGCATCGCTTCCGACCTGATTCAGCAGGGCTATTCCATCCAGCACTCCGCACTGCCACTGAGCCTGTGTTCCGGTCTGCTGTACCGTATTTCCAGCATGAACGAGCAGGACTTTCATCGCGCCGGTACCGGGCGTCAGCAGGATCACCAGCTGAATACCTTCGTACGCCGTGACCGTATTCACTGGTTATCCAGCGAAAATACTTACGAACAGGCGTGGCTGGACTATGCCGGGGAATTGCAGCGTTACCTCAACCGCCGCCTGTTTCTTGGTCTGTTCAGTTATGAATGCCACTTTGCTCAATACCGTCCCGGTGATTTTTACAAAAAGCACATGGACGCTTTTCAAGGACAGGCCAACCGTATCCTGACCACCGTGCTGTACCTGAACCCGGACTGGGAAACCCAGCACAAAGGCGAGCTGGTGATTTACGATCCGCAACAACAGGAACAGGAGCTGCTGCGGGTAATGCCAAGATTCGGAACATTGGTGACATTTCTGAGCGAAGAGTTTCCGCACGAAGTGCTGCCTGCTGAACGCGAGCGTTACAGCATTGCCGGCTGGTTCCGCCTGAACAGCAGCAACAGTCTGCAACCTGATCCTCCGGCCTGATTCCTCAGGCCGTATACAAAACCACTGATAAAAATCACACCAACGCAACCGAGCACGGTTGCGGTACCCCCGTCGTGAACTAACCTCATATAGCATCCGTAAAAATACGGCATTGATTCATATAACGACCGGAGGTCTGAATGAGGTGGTCTGACCTTAGCCTGGCTAAAAAGATGATTACTCCAATCGCAGTACTGGTAATACTGCTGGCGGTTTTATCCTGGGTTCAGCTGAGCGCCCTGCAAAGCATCACTAAGAGCTATGGGCATATTAACAACGAATACTTTCCCGCCCTGCAGCTGGTACTCAACGCCGACCGCGACCTGTATCAGGCGCAGATAGCCGAACGCACCATCGCTTTAGGAACGCTGGAAGATCACTTTGTCGAAATGCACAAAGAGAACCTCGATCAGATTCAGCAGCGCCTGGGCAAACTGGATTCACTGGATATTTCTGCTGAAACCAAACAACTGGCGCAGAAATTTCTGGTCGCTTTCAATGAGTGGCGACCAAAATCAGAAAAACTGGTGCAACGCTCGGTGGACGGTTTTATTTCCTTCACAGCTGCCGCCGATATCAGTACCACCAGCCTGAATGATGAGTTTGAAGGCCTGCGTGAAATTCTCGATGAACTGGGTGAAACCATAGGGAAAGAGGCTGGTACCCTGACTGCCAGTGCTCAGGCAGCAAAAGCAGCAACGATTACCACCATCATTACTCTGCTGATCGCTGCACTGATTATCGCCGTGCTGGTTGGTATATTCTTCCCGCGCCTGATCACCCGTCCTATCAATCAGCTGAGCAGCGTACTGGGCCAGATGGCAGAAGGTAAAGGTGACCTGACCATCCGCATGCCACAGATGGGCAAAGATGAAATCGGCGTTATGAGTGATAACTTCAACCGCTTTATTGGCGGTATGCAGCAGATGATCAGCACCATACAACAGGTTGCCAGCGGCCTCAGTCATACCAGTGAGGGGCTCAGGTCCACAGCCAACGACAGTCAGCGCATCAGTGCCGACTACTCAGATCTGATGGATACAGTAGCAACCGCCAACCACGAAATGGGGCTGGCGATCGAAGAAGTTTCGTCCAATACCCAGCAGGTGTCTGTGGAAGCGAAATCCGCTGATCAGTCTGCACGGGAAGTCAGTGGTCAGTTTGCCAGTGCCATGAGTGAAATTCAGTCTCTGGCGGATAACGTTAACCACTCAGGTGCTGTTATTCAGGAACTGGTTGCGGAAACAACCAACATTGCCTCGGTTCTTGATGTTATTAAAGGCATCGCCGAACAGACCAACCTGCTGGCACTGAATGCCGCCATCGAAGCCGCCCGTGCTGGCGAACAGGGTCGTGGTTTTGCGGTTGTTGCCGACGAAGTAAGAACACTGGCGAGTAAAACCCAGCAATCCACCGGCGATATTAACGTGATGATTGAAAAGCTGCGTGCAGGTGTCGACCGTGCCGTTGAAACCATGAACCTGAGCCAGCAGAAAGCGGTCAAAACCGTTGAGTTTGCCACTCAGTCACGGGAGAACATCACCTCCGTTTCCGGCCTGATGGTCAGTATCAGTGACCGCATTCTGCAGGTGGCATCAGCGATTGAAGAACAGACCTCAGTGATCAGTAACATCAACTCCAACCTGAGCAGCGCCAAAGACCTGAGTAATCAGGGATCACGCAGCACAGATTCAATTGCTCAGGCCGTTGATGAACTGCATTCGCAATCCGCCAGTCTGAAACAGCAGGTATCGAGTTTTACTCTGTAAAACGCGATACTCAGTTGCAGCAAAGCAAAAAAAACCGGACGCTGTCCGGTTTTTTTATTCTGCTCTGATCATGCCACCGACCGATGGCTTATCCGGCAGCAACATCAGATAAACAGAGTCAGCCAGGACAGTGGATCATGGCTCTTCGCCACCCCCAGCACATACAGGTAACACAACACTGCGGTAAAAAAGGCCCGCCGGCTGGCGCGTTTGATAGCCACCGCAGCAAAAGCGATGTAGGCCAGCAGACCAATCACTTTCGCCGTCAGCCAGTTATCAGTGAGCGGATATTGAGCAATCCGGATACATAACAGCACAGCGAACACCAACAACAGCGTATCGAGCACGTGCGGCACAATTTTAAATACCTTATTGCGACGCAGAACCGGATAGAAGTAAAACAGCACAAAACGGCCGACAAACAGCAGGATGGTGAGGTACGCCAGACCGGCATGACTGTGCTTGAGTAAAGAGTAATCCAATGTTCTTCCCGTTGTGTTGAGCTGATATCTGCATGAAATGTGCGAAGTCCCGCGGCTCCGTCAGCATTCAGAAGCCCGCTCCGGGTCCGTCAGCATCGGTCAGATACGGTTCATAAACCGCAAGAACATCCGCAGGTATGTCGTCGAGCGACAAAGAAAAAGTTTTCGCAAGCATATCAAGAAGCACCACAGCATTCACCACCGAATCTTCCTCTGTGGCCCGGCGCAGACGATTGGCCAGACACTGATTAAGGCGGCCCAGCCGTTCATACCAGTATTGCAGTGTATGAGCAGAAAAATCCGTTTGCAGACCAAAGCGTTCGCGCAGGTACTGACCCACCAGATAAGACGACAGTGCCCGCAGGTGCGTTTCTTCCATGCCCGCAAGGGGCACATGGTAGCGGGCCAGCGGACGCAGAAATGCCAGATGCGGACAGCCACTGGTGGCCAGCAACAGGCCCGCCAGCGAACCAATAGCCTGCTGTGCCGTCGCCGGCATGGTTAATCTGCGTTCGCCGGACTGAACTCTTAAAGTGACCGGCTCGTGAGATACAACACTGGAGAAAGCCTTCACCAGCGGATACAGGCTGAGCGCCGCCGGACAGGTACCGCTCTGCCGCTCCAACGGGCAGTCAGTACAGCGCTGGTAAGCCAGCGACAACCACTCAGGTAGCGGGTCAGGCTCAGCTTCAGGCCCGCACAGTGCGCCGGGTTCAAGAGGCACAACGAAGCGCTGATGCTGCTCACTGAGCACAAATTCAATGTCGTAGACGATGGTCAGCATAAGCCAGACCTCTGGCGGCATGTATCTGTTAAAGTCTGGCCCCGAAAGCCGGATATGCCAGCGGAGCCGTCCTTTTCACCGGTAAATGCCGCAAAAGATGCCTGTAAATCATGCGGATATCAGTATCCGCCAGACCCTTTAGCCCCTTCAAATCCTTCAGACTTCAAGATGAAAGGTCACCGGCCCATCATTAAGCAGAGATACTTTCATGTCAGCGCCAAAGCGCCCCCGGGCAGTCGTTACCTGCCGTGCCGCAGAATCGGCGAAATAGTCGTACAGAGCTTCGGCATCCGCTGGCGCAGCCGCTGCTGAAAATCCGGGGCGCAGACCCTTGCCGGTATCTGCCGCCAGAGTAAATTGCGACACTACCAGCAATTCATAACCGCAATCGACCAGACTGCGGTTCATCCGTCCTTCCCCGTCAGCAAAAATGCGGTAATTAAGCACCTTATGCAGCAGCTTATCGGCTTTGGACTGATCATCGCCCTTCTGCACGCCAAGCAACAGCAGAATACCCGGCCCTGTTTCGCCAACGGTATCGCCATCCACCACCACGCGAGCCTCGCTGACACGCTGAATCAAACCAATCATAAATTCTGTGAACTCCTGCTTACTGCCCTGTCATAAGGCTTATGGGCTGATATGCAGTTATGGTATATCTGTATCTCTGACGGTAAAACACCAGGCTGGTCTTTATGAAACAAAGCATTCACACACTCCTGATCCTCACCGGACTGACCATAAGCCAGTTGCCGAATGCTGCAGCGACGGAGGTTTACACATACCGTGATAAAAACGGCAATGTGGTGTTCAGCGACAAGCCGAGCGCTAACTCGAAAAAGCACGAAGTGCGTGAAATCCCTATTGTTCCTGCCTTCAACGTTCCGCCGAAAGAAGAAGTAAAGCCACCTGAACCTGTTTTTTCTTATACCAGCCTCAGCATAGTGACGCCGCGCAACGAGGATCATCTGCAATCCGGCTACGCCGGCAACGTTCAGGTGTCTGCCGTACTGAGCCCGGCGCTGCGGGAACAGGACACCATCGTCATGCTCGACAACGGCGCTGTGATCGCTGAAGGACGGCAAAGCAACTTTGCCCTGCAGAACCTGAACCGCGGGGAACACCAGCTGCAGATGCAGGTACGTGACAGTAAAGGCAAAGTCCTTATCAGCAGTAACCCGGTGACGCTTTATGTTCAGCGGGCCTCTACTCTCAACCGCGGCGGCTGACCTGTTTCAGTACAGCCCGCTGCCGCCCGAATAGCGATAGCCCAGCGTAAAAGCCCGCCAAAACACCACAAAGCACCAATTTGGATCGCTTTATTTTCTTTTTGCACTATTTATGGTCAACTAAAAACCATAGTACCGTTCGAGTGTTCTCTTTGGTGCCACTCACTACCGCAGTCAGCGCTAATATTGTGCATCACAAAATAATGGCTCAGTTTTTGCTGATCATGGCTGTCTATTATCTTTAGCCACAGGCCAACCGGAATTCCCGGCAACCGGCAGCAAGCGGAGAATTGAATGCTGGCCAGCGCGATTATTAATCAACGTCTTCTTGAACACCTGAATACCGGTGTTCTGTTACTGGATGCGGATCTTATCGTTCTGTACGTCAATCCGGCAGCAGAAGCACTGCTCGAAATGAGCGGCAAACGCTGTCTGGGTGTGCCTTTCTATGATCTTGCTTACGAATCAAGTGAAGCCACCGAGGCGCTGGAGCAATCGGTCATTACCGGCCACTCCTACACCAAGCGTGAAGCCCTGATTCAGCTGCACAATCAACAGCACATCACCATGGACTACAGCGTCAGTCCGGTAGCGCATCCGGAGACCCGTCTGCCATCTCTGCTGATTGAATTACAGGGCCGTGATCGACTGATGCGTATCAGTCGTGAAGAACAGCTTATCGCCAAGCAGGAAACCACACGCTCTCTGGTACGTGGCCTGGCGCATGAAATTAAGAATCCATTGGGTGGTATCCGTGGTTCAGCACAATTGCTGGAGCGGGAGCTACCATCGGCGGAACTGAAAGAATATACCAACATTATTATCGAAGAAGCTGACCGCCTGCGCGATCTGGTTGACCGCCTGTTAGGTCCGCGCCAGATTCCCAAGCAGGAACAGGTCAACGTTCACGAAGTTCTTGAACGCGTCTGCCAATTGATTGAAGTTGAATCTCAAGGGCAGATCATCATAGAGCGCGATTACGATCCTTCGATTCCGGAACTGGAAGCGGACAAAGGTCAGCTTATTCAGGCACTGCTGAACATCTGCCGTAATGCGATGCAGGCGATGGTTGAAGCTCAGCCGCCGGTCGAGCAACCAACTCTGCAGCTGCGTACCCGAACCGTTCGCCAGTTTACTATCGGTCACCACCGCCATCGTTTGGTTGCCCAGATTGATATAACCGATAACGGCCCGGGAATTGCCTCCGCCCTCAGGGAAAACCTGTTTTATCCCATGGTCAGTGGCCGCGCCGAAGGTACAGGTCTGGGTCTGTCTATTTCGCAGTCCATTATCAATCAGAAGAACGGCATTATCGAATTCACCAGTGACCCTGGTAAAACCACTTTTTCAATTTATTTACCGCTGGAACAATTATGAGCACAGTCTGGATTATTGATGACGACAAATCCATTCGCTGGGTGCTGGAGAAAGCCCTTGAACAGGCGAATATCCGCACACGCGTTTTTGAACAGGCGGAGCCGGCTCTGTCTGCCCTTAAGCGTGAACACCCGGATGCCATTATTTCCGACATCCGCATGCCAGGTATGGATGGTCTGACTCTGTTGCGTCACGCCCATGAATCCCATCCGGATCTGCCGGTCATTATTATGACAGCGCACTCCGATCTGGAAAGCGCGGTATCCTCTTATCAACAGGGTGCTTTCGAGTATCTGCCAAAGCCATTCGACGTTGATGAGGCGGTTAATTTAATTCAGCGTGCCATTGCGCATTTTGAAGAGCTGAACGCAGCCGCTCCGGAAAGTGTCGAATCCGAAGAAGAACACGAAATCATTGGTGAAGCACCGGCCATGCAGGAAGTTTTCCGTGCCATCGGTCGTCTGTCGCAATCCAATATTACGGTGCTGATTAATGGTGAATCCGGTACCGGTAAAGAACTGGTTGCCCACGCCCTGCATAAACACAGCCCGCGTTCTGCAGAACCTTTTATCGCCCTGAATATGGCGGCTATTCCAAAAGATCTGATTGAATCAGAACTGTTTGGTCATGAAAAAGGCTCCTTTACCGGCGCCGGTGGCCAGCGCCGTGGCCGTTTTGAACAGGCCAATGGCGGAACATTATTCCTTGATGAAATCGGTGACATGCCAGCCGATACCCAGACCCGTTTGCTGCGTGTGCTGGCGGATGGCGAATTTTACCGCGTGGGTGGTACCACACCGGTTAAAGTGAACGTGCGCATTATCGCGGCGACGCACCAGAATCTGGAAACCCTGGTAAAAGAAGGTCGTTTCCGTGAGGATTTATTCCATCGTCTGAATGTTATCCGTATTCATCTGCCACGTCTGGCCGACCGCCGTGAAGATATTCCAAAACTGCTGACACACTTCCTCAAACGTGCCGCAGAAGAACTGGAAGTTGAAGTCAAAACGCTGCGTCCGGAAACAGAAGAATATTTAAGCTCTCTGGACTGGCCAGGTAACGTGCGTCAGCTGGAAAACACCTGCCGTTGGATCACTGTTATGGCATCCGGCCGTGAAGTTCTGGTCAGTGATCTGCCACCGGAACTGCTCGATCAACAGGGCAGTACTCACACATCCGGCAACTGGGAACAGACTCTGCGTTACTGGGCTGATCAGCAATTATCCGCCGGTGTTACCAACCTGCTGGATAACGCAGTGCCGGTGTTTGAACGCATTATGATTGAAACGGCTCTGAAACATACTGCCGGACGTCGTCGTGATGCCGCCAACCTGCTCGGCTGGGGGCGCAATACGCTGACACGTAAAATCAAAGAACTGAATATGGATGGCCCGGGCGGGGATGACGATGACGAAGGTGATGAATAATCACTTTTTCATCCGCTAATCCGCTAACGACCGCTTAATACGTCACGGGGATTCTGTGCAATCAGAATCCCCGGATTTCCCGCCAGTAAATCACCCTGTCATTGCCCCGATAAATACCAAAGCTTGCTGTGCTCTGCGGGTTTTCATAACTGCCATCCAGATCAAAATCATCCTGCAGCCAGACGGGTACGTCGTAAGTCAGGTCCACTTCGCCATTGCCAATACCTCCCGGAACATCAGCAGGGGCCATCAGCAAAATGGCACCGATACCGCTACCGTTGCTTAATTGCCCCGCATGACCTGCAACCGTTGTCACATTGGCGGATGACAGGGTCACATCTGAGGCGGCATCGTATTGCCAGCAACTATCCGCTGTATTCAACACAAACCTGTTACCATCAAAATATTCATTGCGGATATTTACCGGAAGATCCAGTGTTTCCGGACCGTAAGCATTTTCCAGCCAGAGCCGCCCGTAGCGCACATCAAAGTCTGCCAATGGCTGGAAAGTGAGGGCAGAAATTAATGCAGCGCCATCACTGTCCGTTGCCGCATTAAGAGAAAAAGGAATATCCGGGGAGAACGGCGCAATTTTATTTTCTGCTGTTTTATCGTAAGAAAAGGCATCGCCGGGATTAAGGTCATACAACATAATACCTGGCGCAGAAACAGTTAGTGCACCGCTGTTTAAATCCGCATTAAACGCCAACGGACTGCTGTTAATATCAAGCGCAGAATTATCCACCGCCGCGGCAAGAACACTGACATCGGCAGCGATCAGTTTCTGATAGCCAGGTAACGTATAATTCTGAGTAGTAACACCCGCTGCGTTCTGTGCTGTCAGCTGTAATCGCGGTGCAGTCAGCCAGTCAAATGCCTGACCTGTGTAAACAAAATCCTGATCGCCATGGCACCATGCGTTAAGGGCACCTGGATTTACAGTACTGGCAGAAAAATGATGCGCATAAAACCGCCCGGTAGGCTGGCTTTCTCCGGCCGGTACCGTGTGACCAAAGTAGCTCGTGGATGGCATTACCCGAAAGCGGAAAACACCCACCTCTGATTCACTGACACTCACACTATTCACATTGTCTGCAGCACTACTATGGTTATAGCTTGCCGGTGTAACGCTGCCACTGTTGCCATCTGCCGGACTAACGATGGTGGTGGTTAAAGCAAGGCCGTCCTGCGCATAAGATGGTGTTGGTGAATTTCCCTGACACATGTCGCTGTCACCATCCCGCTGCCAACTGACGGCCTGAATGTTTAACGGGAAAATGCTTCCGGCGGCAACAAAAGCATCGCAGGTCGCATCCGCTTTGCTGCATTCACCGCTGCTCTGCACACAGAACCCGGCTGGAATACTGGCAAACTGACGGCTGCCGTCCAGCTGCAGCCCGGCATCATCGCCACTGCCAAGATAACGGGCATTTAATTGCATCAGGCCGGCATCGTAATAATTCAGATCAAATGTCGCTTTGCCTTCGCTGTCGAATGTTAACCGCCCAGCAGTAGCACCGGCCTCGCTCATGGCAATGTCACGCCCATTGATCAACAGCGGCAGGCTTGCTACCCGGCCACTGCCCGACGGATTGATGTAACTGCCCCACAGATAAACATCTTTGCGCACAGAAGCGAATGCCGGTACACACTGACGTGATGCATCATCTTTTTTTACGGCCTGCAATGTCGCCGTTATTCCTTTGCCTGCAGTGAAGTCTGCGGCATCCACAATAAAACCACTGTCGGCAAAAGACAGACTGCAGTCCGTTGATGCTGCACCACCATCTTTACGGCAAAGATTGGCGACATAGGGGGTACTTAGCGGTTGCGAGGAACGTACGGCAATATCCACTCTGCCACCATCGGTATTCCATAATTTTTCTGTTGTTTCACCACCGCGGAAACTGATGGTATCGCCACCTTCCCAGCCCGAAGGCGCCAGCGTCATCTGCACATTACCGTTGTACAGAGAACTGCAGCTTTCATTGGCACAGGCACGGATCAGCACATCCTGGGCTGAACAGCTGAGAGCATCGGAGGAATAAACAAACTCAAAATGGTGAACCGGCGTATTCATTGGTTCAATATAATTAGCGCACACCTGCAGATTATCGATGGCGTGGTTATTGGAATAGCTGCCGGTGGAGCCCGTCAAAGAAAATAACAGGTTGGCAGGAATCGCAGACTGACCACTGGCAGTACTGACATCCACGGGAGCGATCAATTGACGAAAGCCGGAACCGGTATCCCGCTGTACCGTCAGCACTGCCGATGAGCTGCTGCTGGCATCAATAGAAATACGATAGCGATAGCCTGGGTTTGCCCCCCACCATGACCAGCGATAGTCAATGGACGGACTGATATTATGCGCGCCGGTAATATAACGGTAGCCGGAATAATCCACCCCAGAGCCGCGCACCGCTACCGAGTTTGACCGAAATCCAGGCCCGCCTTCGCGGCCTTCTGAGGCAGACGAAAAGTTACCATATTCATCCAGCGCGATGCCCAGCCAGCCACCGGCGAACCCCGGTCCGGCATTGCCGTCGGTACGCTGAGCATAACCCAATGAACCACCATAGCTGCCAGCCTGTGGCGTCACCGTGGCATCGGAAAATACCAGTGAAATACCGTCCGCTCCCTGCCCGCTCCAGGGCGACCAGGCGTAATGATCAAATTCTACAATGATCAGATTATTCTGCGCTGGAAACAGACGCTGTAATGTCGCCGCTGTAGATTGATTGGTGGAATCCTGCGTCAGCAACAGACGGTTGGACTGAATGGAAGGAGAATAACCACCACTGATGCGGGACACAGCCCAATTACTCCCCAATGAGGAACGACCGAAACTGTCACTGATACAGGTTAAGGGAGGCGTTGCCATACAGGCCGACGCCGGGCTGGATCTTGGTGTACAGGTACCGATAATAATGGACGACCCGTTGGCAATAATACTGCTCCAGTTGGGAGTCGTCAGATCGCCGTAGGCACGGGTATCGTTCAGAGTAATGGCGCCCGACTGAGTGGTTATAGTGACTTCGGCAGCCGAAGATCCTATGGTGCTGTTACTGATCTGCAGCGAGCTTGCTCCGGTAATGCTGCCCTCCGTCATAGTCACATTATTAAATTCAGCATAATTATTCGCGGCATAAAAATCGCCGGCGATCGTTGCACTACTGATATAAATCGAATTCGACAGAGAACGCACACCATCATAAAAATCAGTACCGTCCGCAGTAATAACACAACAGTTACTGGTTACCTGCCCACGTACTTCACCACCATTGAATGTCATGCCACCACTGGTTGCCGTCATACTGCCATCAACCTGTGAGTCCGTGAACGTTATGCCATTGGCAGCAGAAACATCGTCACGAACATAGCTGTTAACCAGCAACAGGGTCCCATAGCTGGTAATCCCACCATTAATATCTGCCTGATTAATCTCAATGGCTCCTGATGAGCTGGCAATATCACCACTGATTGTATTCGTGCCACGGATGATTACAGAGCCATAAGAAGATGTCAGATTAACCGGTTTGGCCGTACTGCCGACACTGTTGGAATTTAATTCAAAACCATTCCGAGCGCTTAACGTTGCTTCGGTTAATATTTCCCCAGGCGATGTGGAAACATCCAGAGTATCACCCGCATTCAGCGTAACCCGTCCGGCACAATTAAATGTTGACCCTGATTGCAACCAGATACCGCCACTGCAGGGAGGAAGATCCGCTACAGAACCGTTTTCAATGACATAATCCCGGGACCAGCAGTGAAGGCTGGTCAGGAGTAGCAAAAATAACAGCGCGTGACGTTTCATATCATTTCACCATCACTTCAACCTGACGCATAGCCTGATCAATACCAGAGCCACATTGACCAGTACTGCTCACAATATAATAGTTTTCACCACTGTCTGAGATGCTGCGGCAAGCGACTGAGACAGAACAATTATTCAGACCAGTAACAGCAAAGCTCTGAGTGTAATACGGTGACTGGCTGCAACTTCTGCCAGCACTGCCATCCGGAGGAATAAGAAGATTGAGTGCCAGTTGCGCACCAGATTCCGCGGCATAAAATGCGCGGTAGGAATTTGCCTGTAAAGATAACGACTGTGAACTGTTCTGCTGAATACCGGCCATGGCAGCAATAATTACCGCCAGTACGGTAATAACGAAAACAGCGACTGGCAAGCCGAAGCCGGATTGATGATATCGGGACTCAGGGAACATTACGGACCTGCACCTCCTGAGCAAGAGACAGCGTATTGCCAGTGGCATCTGCAATGGTAAAACTGACCGCTACCAAAGCATTGCGACGCTGACTGGACGGTGAATAAGAAAAAACCAGTGAAGATACCTGCAGACTGTTGGCAAGTACTTGCCTGCCGGTAGCGAAACTGCCAGGCAAAGCCGCAGTCAGTTGATTGACGTTATTTACAAAACCATACCCACGATACAAATACAGCCACTCACCGTCCTGACAGATGGCTTCCGGATCAGCACTGATAAAAAGCCGGTTTTGCGATGATGCACGATTAAATCGGTGGGGCTGAGAAAGACTGATAATCACCGGTGCAGTACCTGCCGGTAACGTCTCAATATTAACGGTCTGTGGCCCATTATTATTGTTCTTGTTGTACAGATTGCCAACCAGCGGGTAAATACTGATATAGCCACTGAATGATTCGGTCGCCGACAAAGGAACGGCTTTAATTTCGGAGACCTGGGCGTTGTTTTCCAGATCGATATAAGCGGTGGTTGCGACCAGAGGCATGTATTCAATACAACTGCCATCGTTGGTCACACGCAGACTGCCGGGCAAAGCGTAGCGGATACGTCGGGAAATCTGCTCGCTGATAATATCCGCCGTATCCGCCAGACGCTGACGTTCCCCCGTATCCAGCATACTGCGTGTTGTCTGACCAATAAATTGCACAGAAATGATCGCGATGATGCTGGCGATCATCAGCGTCATAACCATTTCAACCAGAGTAAATGCAGCGAACTTTGGCATCAGAAATTTCCCCGGTAAACAGAAAAATGACTGACCAGACCATCGGGGGCACGGATACTCAGAGCGATTCGTTTAGCGCCTCCGGGATTTACGCCAACTGAGTTATCACAACTGACACTGACACTGACGCTGAAGCCGTCATACTGAGCAGCAAGGTCAGCGTCGACAAACGCCGGCACTTCGTTATTAATGGCATCGTAGTCATCGACATCATCGTAGCCGGAGCGATTTTCACCATCGTTGGTGATGCGGCATCCTGTGAAGGTGGGCGTGCCTCCCACGCCGGTTGATTCATCAAACCGCACTGCCAGAATTTCATCCAGATAGAGCTGTGCCAGATCCAGTGTTTTAGTCTGCATCAACCCGTCTGCATTGCGCCCGGCCAGCAGGGAAAAAGCTTTCAGTCCGGTGGTCAACGCCAGCCCCGTGATGACGATGGTGATAACCATCTCCACCAGGGTAAAAGCCTGTAATGAACGCCGGGGGAACATTTTCATGACCCGTTTCCTGGATAATGGGGTTTTGTCATAAAAGACAGTTTGCTGCATTAATTATGGCTGACAATTACCATCATGCGAGTAACCCGAAGAGGTAATGCACAGAATATGAGATTGATCGGCACTGACCACCCATGTCTGGTTTGTTCCGGTGAAGCCATTACCGCCATAGCGCACATTGTGCGACGCTCCGTCAGCCAGCGCAGTGCCATCAATGGTCAGCGTCGTGCCGTTGCGCTGAATGGTCAGCGTGCTCAGTTCGGTAGTGCCCTGCAGCACCGCAAGGGTCCACTCCCCGGAAGTTTGAATGATACGAAGAAATACAGATTGTGTGGCGGCAGAATCCGCCAGTGCGCGTTTCTGCGCGACAGTGGCGATGGCAATCATCTGATCGCGGGCAGCAACAGCACTGAAACTGCTGGTACGGGTAAAAAGAGAGGATGCCGCGGCGCTGACCACACCGATCAGAATAATCACCATGATCAGTTCAATCAGAGTAAAGCCGCGGCTGTTTTGCATACTGAGCGGGGATTAACAGTCCGTTGAACTGACGGTAACCACAACAGACGGTGACGCGTTCGCTGCTGCTTCGGTATATACCACCTGACAGCCAGTTGGCGTTGATGCACCCGTGGCCCGGACAGTAACGGATCCTGCAGCCGGGGTATCAGCAACAACGGTGTAATCTGTTGAAGAAATCTGTGCTGCCAACAAAATACCCGCCGCGTTAGCTGTCGGATAATAATTGGCCATGGTTATCGCCTGCCCCTCAAGAGTGACAGAGCCCGCTGCCGCAGTATTTGCCGCAAGAGCCTGCGCATGAGCAATATTGGCTGCAGAACGGATAGATCCCGCCGCTGCCTGAATCGATGCCGCACGGGCCTCACCACCAAGGTCCGCAAAACGCGGCAGAGCAAAGGCGGACAAAATGCCCAGAATCACAATCACCATGATCAGTTCGATCAGAGTAAAACCGGATTGCATTGTGCGTGATGTGTTTTTCATATTTCCGACTCCTGCATACTATCGGATAAAGTAGTTAATCCGCCCGTCCTGCGGGCTGTATTCAATCTCTGCGCTTTGTATCCTGCTGTTCACTGAATCAAAGCTGAAGACACAAAGACCATTCCGTTCCTGCGCCTGCCAGCTGAGATCGCTCCAGCCAGTTATTGTCATCTCCGCCGGCTGCAGCAACGCCTGCCACAGCCTGCGACAACGGGATGACGGGAGTACCTTCCCTTCACTGCCCACGGAGCCGGTATTCACAACCTCGTCCGGATTCAGTGCATCCGTTGGCCAACCACCTTCTGACATCAGCAGATTATTCTGACCAAATCCCTGCAGAGGAATCGCCGTACCAGGCTTACCACGGACATACCATTGCTCCCTCGCAGCCAGTACAGCCCGCTGCAGAGAGGCGGCGGATGCCCGCACCTGAGCCAGATACGCCTGTTCCAGTACGACAGAAATATTACGTATCAACAACAGCACCAGGACTGTCAGCAAACACACCACCAGAGAAATCTTTAACAATGGATTTCCCGGTGTTCTGCGCACGGCATACATACGATCTCACCTCTGTTTTTAACTCTAGTTGAGGTGATCTGTTTTGCCCGCTTAATTACGAAATAAAACAAATAGTCATAAGAATGACGAACAACAGAATAGTCAGATTATCGGATAAATGCGGATGGGCTGATGCACAGCCAGACCGGCGGGCTGGCTATGCTCAAACAGACAATAAAATACGTAAAAAGACAAATATATGTCGAAAAATCAGCGCCCCGATGACGATCCGGTGGCGACTGATCCCAGGTCCCAGATTGGCAGAAACACCCCAAGCGCCAGCACCAGAACCAGAACCGCCATAAAGACCAGCAGAACAGGTTCAATGGCATCCGCCAGCTGCTTCAGTTCGTAATCAATTTCGTCATCATAAAAATCCGCAACCTCATCCAGCAGCCGGTCGATGGCTCCGGTTTCCTCACCGACGGACATCATCTGTAATACCAGTGGCGTAAATAAGCCGGTGGCAGCTGCGGTGTTGGTCAGCCGGTCACCGCGTTCAATGCCGCTGCGCATATCGCGTACTGCACGACTGATGTAGCGGTTACCGACGGATTCAGCCACGGTCTGCAGACTCTGCAGTACAGGCACACCAGCCGACATCATCATGGCAAACGAACGGGCAAAGCGCCCCAGTGCTATACGCTCGAAAATACTGCCCAGAATGGGAATTCGTAATTTCTGTTTATCCCACCACAGCGCTCCTTCACTGCTTCTGACATAAACTCTGGTCAATGCGCCCGCAATAAATAAGGCGACCAGCAAAGTAAATCCATGCATCTGTACAAAATCTGAGACCGCGATCAGGATTCGCGTCGGCAGTGGTAGCTCCGCGCCAAGCCGGGCAAAGACACCACTGAATGCAGGAATCACAAACAGAGTAATCACCACCATGGCAGCACTCATGGCAATAATCACCATCAGTGGATACCGCATCGCCGCTTTCATACGCTTGCGTGTTTCACGCTCAGATTCAATATGAACGATCAGACGTTTCAGTGCCGAGTCCAGCTGACCTGTGTTTTCCCCGACCTGAAGCAGGCTGACATAAATCGCCGAAAATATTTTCGGATGACGACGGAATGCAGAGGAAAGATCGCTGCCCGACACCAGACTTTCCGCTATTTTATCCAGACACTCACCCAGCACTTCAGATGTGGTTGATTCGGCAAGGCCCCGGATGGCGCGCAGAATAGGAACGCCGGCTTTTGTCAGCGCATACAGTTGCCGGGTAAACAGAATTAATTCTTCAGCGCTGACGTTTTTCTTACGCAAAAAACCGGTGCTCTGGCGATTGTCATTGCGCACCGTATTTTCTTCCAGCCGGGTAATAATCAACTGCTGTTGCTGTAATTGTTCAACGGCCGACTGATAAGACGGTGCACTGATATTGCCTTTTATCAGATCACCATCGGTATTACGCCCCTGATAGGTAAAATCGCTCATACATCAACACCTTCATCCAGTGTTGCCGAAACCCGGAATACCTCATCCAGAGATGTGATCCCTTCCCGGGCAAAATCCAGTGCACGTAACGCCAGACTGCGGAAGCCTGGCTGCTGCAGCGCAGCATCGGCAAAATCCTGCTGCCGGTCAGTACGCAATGCGGTGACCAGCTGGGGACTCATTTCCAATAATTCATAAACCCCGATCCGCCCCTGATAACCGGTATTGTGGCAGCGGTGACAGCCATTAGCCGCATGGAAAACCACGGCTGAACTGCCCGCTTCAAGATTTTCCAGCCAGGCTTTTTCCTGACTGTCCGGCTCATGGGTACGGCGACAATGCACACACAGCTTTTTAATCAGCCGCTGTGCCATGACCGCCCGCAGCGATGAGGCCACCAGATAGCGGTCGACCCCCATATCCAGTAAACGGGCAACAGTCGATACCGCATCGTTGGTGTGCAGTGTGGATAACACCATGTGCCCAGTCATCGCCGCCCGCAAAGCGATTTCGGCGGTTTCATGATCACGCATCTCACCGATCAGAACGATGTCCGGGTCCTGACGCAGAGAGGCCCGTAATACGGTGGCAAAATCCAGCCCTACTTTATTGTTTACCTGCACCTGATTTACCCGGGGTAAACGGTATTCAATCGGATCTTCTGCGGTAATAATTTTCTTTTCCGGCTGATTCAGTAATGACAGTGCGGCATACAGACTGGTGGTTTTACCACTACCGGTTGGCCCGGTAACCAATACCAGACCATGAGGACGATGAATCAGATACTCAAAGCGTGACTGCAGGTCCTGTGGCATGCCAAGCCCCTCAAGATGGAGTATCCCGGAGGTCTGATCGAGCAGACGCATCACCACAGATTCACCAAACTGCACTGGCATCGTAGACAGACGAACATCAATATTATGGTGCAGTACGCGGATATTAAAACGTCCATCCTGTGGCAGACGTTTTTCAGAAATATCCAGCCCCGACATAATTTTCAGACGCGATACCAGTGCGGAAGCCACGCGACGTTCTTTCATCACCTGTTCCTGCAACTCACCGTCAACACGCAGACGAATACGCAGCTGATTTTCTTCCGGCTCGATATGAATATCCGATGCTTTAATCTGAACCGCATCTTCAAAAAGACTTTGCAGCAAACGTACCACAGGCGCTTCATTAACGTCTGTCGACATCGCCATTTCATCGATATCGAAATCGCTGCTGAGCAGCTCACCTTCGAGTTCACCGGCGATGCTCGCCATCTGCTCCTGACGCCGGTACACGGCATCAAGAACTTCCAGTAATTCCTGCTCACGCACAAAAGCCGGCATGATCGGCAATTTCAGGATACGCTGCAGATCATCAATGGCCATCAGATCCATAGGATCAGACATACCCACCAGCAGGCCATTCTGTTCTTCGGATAACACCAGACAGCGATAGCGGCGTGCTGTTGTTTCCGGCAGACGCAGGGCCAGAGCCTGATTAATACGGTAGCGGCTTAAATCAATAAAAGGGTAATTCAGATGGCCGGCAAGAACGGACAATAATTCGTCTTCATTCACCAGCCCAAGGTCGGTAATTGCCCTGCCGAGTTTTTTCCCGGTTCTTTTTTGTTCGGCCAGAGCCTGCATCAGCTGAGTTTCGTTAATCAGCCCTTTTTCCTGCAGCAAATCTCCCAGCCGGACTTTTTTAGGAGCTTCCATCCTTTTACCTCAGACGTTCCAGACGCTGTTGCAGCCAACGGTTCTGTTCGGCGGACAACGCATAATGAATCTGTGTGTTTTCCAGCACAGCAATTGCTGCTGCGGCTTTACCCTGATCTTCCCAGGCACTGGCCAGCGCCAGTGGCCAGTTAACAACATCTGGCTGACGCAGAATAAGTTTCTGATAAGGGACCACTGCCTCATGACTGAAACCCAGCATGTGCAACCCAGGCGCAGCCACAGCTAACCAATTCAGTGAGCTGCTTTCAGCATTTTGGCGATAGAAATTCAGAAACCCGCCTGCGTCTTTCTGTTCAAGTAATATACGTAATTTCAGAGTGCGGTAATCGCCGGCCACCTCTGGCGGCGCATTATCCAGAACCTGATTAATCAGGTTCAGCGCGCGCTCAGGCTGAGCATTATTTAATGCGCTGAGCGCCTGCAAATAGAGTGCACGTCCGTCTGAAGTACGACGGATTACACGTACTGTGGCTGATGGTTCAGTCTGCTTTTGTTGAGTCTGAACTTCTTCTGTCTGAGCCTCTTCTGTCTCCATTTCTGCGATCCGGACATCTGTACTCCGACTCTCCAGTGCCTGCGACACTGACGCGGCCAGAGGTTCTTTGGTGTCATACACTGCCTGCGCGGTCGCTTGTATTGCACCCGGCGGCTCAATTTCTGCATCCGGGGATTTCTGTTCTGCAGTAGTGTTCTGCACTGCCGATTGCACTGACGGCTCTCCTGGCGCCGCATCAGATACGCTACTCACTCTGTGAGGTACTGGCTCGGAGGTTAGTAATGAATCGTCAGAAGCTACGGTATTCGTCAGTAATGCAGCGCCAGGCAATACAACCATTTCTGCATTTCTGGTCTCTTCATTTCTGGTCTCTTTATCTCTGCTTTCAGCATTATCAGGCTTTGCATTATCAGGTGAGGAAATACTATCTGCGGCTGTCACAGCTAAGTCAGTAATGCTGGCAGGGCCGGATGGCGCATAAGACACCGCAAAAACATCTGATAAGCCGGTGGAGCGATCATAACTACCGGTTATCGACGACAGGGGAACAAATAAGGAAATTAACATGGGAACAACTGCCAGCGCTGGCAGCAGCAGCCACCAGCGCGAATGATCACGCTGTGGCACAACAGCCGCTGCCGATAGCAGTGGCAGACTCTGCTCCTGAATACCTTCACGCTGGTCGATCTCACGTAATACGTTATGCAGCAGGCTCACATCATCACCAACAGAAAACAGGCAGTAAGTGTCAGTCCGTACCAGAGATAAGGTGTCTGGATATTGCCTGCGGCCGGCAGTAGTCCCTCTCCAGCCAGCATGGCGCTTTCAGTATCCTGTACCGCACGCATAACGTGATTACTGTCCAGCATCCGGCTGCCACTGCCATATCCGGCCAGCAGGCTTTTTGCAGCCAGAATATTCACCAGCCGCGGAATACCGCGACTGGCCCGCCACAGAGTTTTTAATGCCGCACGGTTAAATAATGGCATCCCGCGGTAACCCGCGGCGGTCAGCCGATGCTGCAGATATACCGAAAGTATGTCGGCATTATGTAATGGCTCCAGTCTGGCACTGTAAGTGATGCGCTGCCGCAGCTGACGCAATGAATCCTGGGATAACAGGCCATCCAGTTCCGGCTGACCGAAAAGGACAATTTGCACCAGCTTTTGCCGTTCCGTTTCCAGATTGGAAATTAACCGCAGCGCTTCCAGCGTATCGCGCGGCATACACTGGGCTTCATCAATCAGGATAACCGGCACCTGATTATCGCCGGCCATCACCAGCAGGGCATGCTGTACGCTCTGCTGTACCTGACTGTCCGGTAATAAATGATCATCAATACCCAGTTCGCGGGCAAGAACACGCCACAAGGCACTGGGAGTCAGCGCCGGGTTAGGGATATAAGCAGTGGGGATATTCTGAGTTTCCAGGGTATTCAGCAACCTGCGGCATAACAACGTTTTTCCGGTACCCACTTCTCCGGAAATTTTAATAAACCCTTCACCACCGGAAAGCGCAAACAGCAGCGTATCAAACGCCGCTTTCTGACTCGGCAGGTCGACAAAAAAGTCGGTATCCGGCGTCAGACTGAATGCCGGTTTATTCAGTCCATAAAATGTTTCACAGGCCCGTGCCAGCTCACTCAACTGCATAGGGCATTTTCCCCACAGGCAGTGCACTGGAGTAACGTTTATTCAACGCATCCAGCTGCCGTTCATCCAACGCGGTATCAATAATTCTTGGCTGAATCAGAATAACCAGTTCACTCTGCACACTTTGCTCGCGGGTCTGGCTGAAAAACCAGCCCATCAGCGGAATATCACTGAGCAAAGGGATGCCTGCTTTGGTTCTGACTTTACGGTTCTGCATCAGGCCGCCAATAACCACCACCTGACCGGAGCGCGCGCGGACAATAGAGTCGGTTTCGCGCACGGTGCTGTACGCCAGTGGCAGCGTGTAATCGTCGTCATTTAATTCCAGTGTACGCTGTTGCTCTTCCACTTCAGTAACGGTCGGATGAACGTGCAGAGTTACCTCGCCCCCCTCACCGATCTGCGGCGTTACATCCAGTGCAATACCGGAAAAGAATGGTGTCAGTTCAATGTCCGGGGTATCGCTGACGGTACTGCCGGTGGTTGTCGTGGTACTGCTCACATCAGTAACAAAAAATTCATCGGTACCGACTTTAATCACGGCCTTCTGATTGTTCACAGTAGCGATACGCGGGCTGGATAAAACCCGGACATCGCCCTGTGTGCGCAACAGCTGTAATGCCCCGGTAAAGTCACCCAGCGAGAAATTCGCGGTAAAAATACCTTCAATCAGATCATCGTTTTCCAGTGGCACAGAGGAAAGATTGGTGTCCGCCTGATACACGCTGCCGCGATAACTTTTGCCGCCCAGGGCCGACCAGTTAATGCCCGACTGATAGCCATCATTGAGTGTTACTTCGACAATTTTGGCTTCAATCAGAACCTGTTTCTGAATGGATAATTCAGCCCGCTGCAGATATTCAGCCACCGCAATCTGGGTGGATGGTTTGCTTTTCAGAATGACAATGCCTGCATGCGGATCAACCACCACGCTGGCTTCAGCTTCGCGGCTGATGATCAGCTCCAATGTGGTTTTCAGGCTGTCCCAGAAGTTCGTGATGGATTCGGTCTCCACTTCACTGCTGTTGGTGTTTTTAACCAGACGAACATCATCGCCGCCGGCGCTGTCTTCTTTGCCGGACGCGGACGTAACCTGTCCGCTGCTGACCCGCATACCGGAGACACCGGAGCGTTTAACATTCAGATAGTTAATGGGAAATATCCGGGTCTGCTGCTGATCCGGCAAAATCTGAATACCGTACGGTGAGCGCACAAAATCAAAACCATACACATCACGCACTGCCAGCAGAGTCTCTTCCAGCGTAACCTGCTTCAGGTTCAGCGTAATATTGCCGCTGACGCCCGGATGAACCACCAGGTTATTGCCGGTTCCCTCCACCAGACTGTTGAAAAACACATCGGCCGACACCGCATTGGCAATCACATCAAAGCGTTCTTCTTCCTGCACCGGCTGCAGCGGCGGCAACAGATCCGCCAATGGCAGCGGAGCGGGTTCTGCCGGTAAAGGATCAGCACTGACTAAACGGCGATCCTGTTCTGTGACGTTTTTTTCTGCACTGGTTTTTTGCGCAGCGCAGCCGTTCAGCAGCACGGCGAATATAAGCACCGAAAGCACACTGAAAAATTTTAAATCTAACCATCTGTTCACAAAGTTGCTCATCAAGACTGACCAAAAAACTATTGCTTCATAGATTCAAGTAAAGACAGTTCTATTACTTTTTTCCGGATTTTTATCGTGACCCGATCAGGTTTAATCGCCAGCACACGGGCGCCATCCACCAGATCGCCGGTACGGACTAACTGATTGTTAATAACGGCACTGGCCCCCTGACCACGCCAGCGGATCTGCTGCAAAGAGAGCGGGACCGCCACTTCCGGCTCAGTCTGTGGTGCACTGTTATGCCATTGCGGCGGACGCATAGGATCGCCGGCCTTTGCCGGCATAACAGACAACGAAGCCATAACAAGAACGAAACAGAACACGCAGGTTTTATTCACCACCCAACACCTCCTGTCGCCGGCTCAGCGTCGACACCCGGATAACCACTTCACCGCGGGGATATTCTTCGATATTAAATTCCAGTGACTCCCACCCCAGCAGCCAGGGCAGCTGATCAAGCTGACTGAGATATTCCACCAGCGCCGGAAAGGTCACGTCCATGGTCAGCTGCAGGCTGTGACGGAACAGCTCAACGTCGTCATAACCGTCGCCCAGATCCACCCGCTGCGCCGGTAAGGTCTGCAGGGAACGTGTCTTCAGATTCTGGTTCTGAGCCAGTATGTCGGCCAGCAACCCCGTCATCTGTGCCGGAGACACCAACGCCTGAGTCAGGGCATTAATGCGTTCATCAAGCAGTTCCTGCTGTGCTTCCAGGTTTTTCAGTTCAGCACGGACCGCCTGATCAGGATCGTGCAGTTTACTGTCGTGCAGTGCCTGCAGCTGGGCCTGTAACTTCGCCTGTTCCTGCTGTACCTGTATCTGCTGCTGATGGGTTTTCTGCAGTTTTTCCCACAGCGGCATTACCCCCAGCCAGTAAATCAGCGCGGCAATAACAACCGCCAACGTCAGCCGGATCAGCTGCTGTTCACGAAGTGAAATACCGCGGTACATCTGAATAAGACTGGCCATCTGCGGATGGCGCCACCAATAACGCAGAGACCCCATCAGTGCCCCCCTGCCGCGCTCAGAGCAGCGGCGCTCTGGCTGCGCGTATCCAGAACAAAACTCAGTGCCTGCTGAGTCTGTTCCGTCTGCTGAATATCTATGGTGCGGAAGCCACGCTGACGATAAGCCTCCTGCGCACTTAACTGAGTTACGTATGGCGATAATTGCGCTGCTTTATCTGTGTAACCGCGCAGCTGCAGGTGCTGACCACGTTCAAATACCGACACCCCACTGAGCCAGACGTTATCCACAGCCACCTGTTCAAGGCCGCGCAGCAGTGGCGTAAAACTGATGCGTTTTTCGATATTCTGGCGACTGAGATAATTCAGCACACGCTGACTGTTGAGCAGACTGGCCTGCGCTTCTGTGCGCTGTTTTTCCAGTTGCGGATCAAGCGTTCTTGGGCCCATGTGACGCTGAACTTCTTCGATTTCCAGATTCAGTACAGCCACCTGAGCGCGCGTATCTGCCAGTTGATGCTCAGACCAGACGCCGGCGATCAACACTGCGATCAGAGAAACAACAGCAAACGCCAGACCGGCGATACCGTAGTGAATCAGCTGACGGATTTCCCTGGCCAGTTCCGGTGGACGAAATTCGCTGCTGTAGAAATTAACCTGCTGCTTAACCTTCCAGCTCATAACGCCTTCTCCCGGCCAGCCAGAGAAGCATTACCCGTCAGAAATTGATTGCGTGCCAGAATGCCGCCATAAGCCGTCGCCAGAGATGCTGTCAGGTGGCCGACGTCCTGATCATCCACCGGTGCTAATTGCGGCAGGGCAAAGTGTCTTACCGCCACATTGATGCTGGCCTCCAGCTCCGGCAACGCCGCCGAAATATCCATATCATCCGGGTGCAGCACCCAGATTTCCGACACCATGCCCATGCCCTGCTGACTGTCGAAGAAATCCAGCGAACGCTGCAATTCCAGAGCAACAGCAGCAACACGGTTATGATGCTGGTCCTGAGGTGCCAGCGCGAAAGAACCTTCGGAAGATAAAGGAGATACGGCAGAAACAAGCGCATCCGCACCGGTATGAAGATGGCGCGCCAGATACAGGGCGCCATCACGACAGAGATAAATCATGCCTTCACGGGCATCCAGGCGCAGTACACCAATACTGCCTTCCGGATCGTATCCGGCAATCAGATTAAGCAGGCTGATTTCCGCCACGGTAATCAGATCAAGCTGCAGTTCCAGCCGCTCACACCAGCTCACCAGCTGACGTACCGCTTCGCGCTCAGCAACCACCGCAAAAGCCATATCCATGCGCCCGCGGTAAGCATCACCCGGCAGACGGAAGCCCTGCACCAGCACTTCGTTCACCGGCCGAGAAATAATGTCACGGATACGGAACTGCAGTGCAGCGGACAACTCATCGTCCGCTACCGCAGGCGCCTCCAGCAAGTGCAGTTCGTAATCCAGAGTATCAAGGGAAATAACCACAGGGACCTCACGCAGCGCGTTATCCGTAATCCACTGCTCCAGTCCGGCCAGCCCCTGCTCACCATTTTTCGGCGTATAACACAGGCGTACGCCCTTCTCGTCGGCATACACAGCAAACGCCTGACTCTGGTGCAGTTCGATACCCAGACAGCGACGATCACCCCGGCGTTTTTTGCCAGCGGAAAACATTGACCAGGAAAAGCCCACGGCCACCCCTTTATAAGAAATCTCACACTGTTACAAAGTGTAGACCATGAATCTGGCGCAGCCCGCCCAATCGCCATTTAACACGCTTCGGGCTCTGCCCTGAGTCAATGATCCGTATCAGTTGGGGTATACTGGCGGCGATTCTTAACCCGGGATATGTATGTTTAATATCGTTTTATTTGAACCCGAAATTCCGCCCAACACCGGTAACATCATCCGTTTATGCGCCAATACCGGCTGCCAGCTGCATCTGATAGAGCCGCTCGGTTTTAATATGGAAGAGAAAGCCCTGCGCCGTGCCGGGCTGGATTACGCCGAGTGGGCGAGTGTAAAGATTCATAAAGATCTGGAAGCTTTTATCAGCGCGGAGCAGCCCGAACGTCTGTTTGCGCTGACGACCAAGGGCCACACCCGGCATTCCGACACTCAGTTCAGGGCCGGTGATTATCTGATGTTTGGCCCGGAAACCCGCGGCCTGCCTGAGGATGTGCGTGCTAAGATTCCACAGGATCAGTGGTTGCGGCTGCCGATGATGCCGCATTCGCGCAGTATGAACCTGTCCAATGCCGTCGCTGTGATGGTCTATGAAGCCTGGCGCCAGCTGGGGTATAACGGGGGCAGCTGAACCATTCGTTGCTTGGTTGCCGGTGACTCGTCCGCAGTTTTGCTGTGGCATGCCGGCAATCCGCCCGCTGAAGGAGCCCTGCCATGCGCGTCGTTATGACTCTGATCTTTCTGCCGTTTCTCTGTCTTATTTCTCTGCTCTCTTATGCCGGTGAGACACTCACCGACAAACTCAGCCGTCCCTGGGGCATGGCGTTTGTCAGTGATCATCAGCTGCTGATCAGCGAACGGGCTGGCACATTGCAGTTGTTCGATATTAACAGCCGGCAATTACTGCCCGTGGCCGGTGCCCCTGCAGTCGTGTTTGACGGTCAGGGCGGCCTGCTGGATGTCGCCGTACCAGCGGATTTTGCCACTCACGGCTGGATCTACTTTACCTGGAGCCATCAGCTCAATGGCGGCAATGCGGCGACGGCACTGGGCCGCGCCCGACTGAATCTGACACAGCAGCCGCTCAGATTGAGTGACTGGCAAACCCTGTTAATTACCCGCTCCGGCAGTACCACCCGCCACCATTACGGCTCCCGCATCGCCTTTGATGACAGCCATGTGTTTTTCAGTGTGGGGGACCGTGGCAACCGCGATAACGGTCAGGATCTGCAGACCCACGCCGGCAGTATTCTGCGTCTTAACCGCGATGGCAGTGTGCCGCCGGATAATCCTTTCAGTGGCCGCGCAGATGCGCTGGCAGAAATCTGGAGTTACGGCCACCGTAATCCCCAGGGTCTGGTATGGGATGGCCAGCATAAGCGGCTGTGGGCCATTGAGCACGGCCCGCGCGGTGGCGATGAACTGAACCTGATTGAATCCGGCGCCAACTATGGCTGGGCAGAGGTTTCCTGGGGGAAGGAATACTGGAATCCGATGTACGTGGGCGACGCCCGCACCAAGCCCGGCATGAAAGATCCGCTGAAAATGTACGACCCGTCCATCGCCCCGTCATCACTGCTGCTCTATCGGGGTGACCTGCTGGCCGGGGCGCTGAAGCTGCAGCATCTGAATTACATCCAGCTCGATAATGCGGAAGATGTCGGTGTAAAAGGGGAAAAGCGCCTGCTCAGCGGGCTTAAAGAACGCCTGCGGGCGTTGGCTGTGGACAGTCAGGGGCGTCTGTATATTGCATCAGATTCCGGCAAACTTTACCGCTACGATCAATTGCCGGAGAACTGATCCGTACCTTATCGATCAACCCCTGTTAATCAACCTTTGTTGATCTGCCCCGCTTAACGGTTAGCGCCGACAGCAGCCACAAAAAAAGGAGCCATTGGCTCCTTTTTTCATTCAAACTCAACCCGGCAACTCAGTGAGTAGCAGGTTCAGCGCTTTCACCATTGGCCTGAGCAGCTTCCTGCGCGGCTTTCTGCTGATACAGGGCATCGAAGTTGATCGGTGCCAGCATCAGTGGAGGGAAACCACCCTTAATAACCATAGCGTCTACGCTTTCACGCAGGTATGGGAACAGGATGTTAGGGCACATAGCGCCCAGCATTGGTTTCATCTGCTGTTCCGGAATGTTGGCCATAGCAAACAGACCAGCCTGAACCAGCTCAACCAGGAAACCGGTTTCGCCTTCGTTGGTAGCCGTCACAGTCACTTTAACGAATACTTCGTAGTGGTTTTCATCCACTTTACGTGCACCACTGTTCAGATCCAGTTTGATCTCTGGTTTCCACTCTTTGGTGAAGACCACAGGTGCATTAGGCGCTTCAAAAGAAGCATCTTTGATGTAAATACGCTGCAGAGCAAACTGCGGCTGGTTGTTCTCAGACATGTTTTCCCCTTAAAAATAAAACCGCAATCAGCCGCGCACTACCGGCAGGTTCTGATTGCTCCACTCCATCATGCCGCCGCTCATGCGTACTGCATTAAAGCCTTTCTCGCGCAGCGTTTTGCCGGCCATATTGACCGTCTGACCGCTTTTACACACCAGAATCAGAGGCTTATCTTTGTACTTGTCGAGCTCATTCATACGGCTCGCCAGTGCAGAGAACGGAATATTGACAGCATTGGCGATGTGTCCGGCATTGAAATCCTTGGAATCGCGGATATCAACAAACACAGCATCTTCACTGTTAGCCATTCTGGTAGCCTGCGACGTTGATACCGACAGGCCACTGCGACGGTTGTTGTCCCACAACAGCGCCAGCAGAAACGCGCCCCAGATACCTACCAGCCACCAGTGATTGGCCACGAAATCAAACAGACGATCCATAACTTCTCATCATCAAATCAAAAAGAAGGCCGGAGTATACCGTCTGAGTGTGACAGGAACCACCGCCGGTAAAAAAGTCCACAGCGTCAGCCGCGCCAGATCGTGGCTTTCGGCCAAATTAACCCATGACTATCGGACTGTGAGCAAAATTCAATCAATTCCGACTCTTTTACTCAGTCGCAGACGCGACTTAACAGGGCGTTTTTGGGTACAATAGGGCCAACTTTGGTCAAAAAACTGAGTCCATTTTAATGAATTCGCGCCCTGTACCTACTGCACTGATCATTCTCGATGGCTGGGGCTATCGTGAAGAAACTGATAACAACGCCATTGCCAACGCCAATACCCCGACCTGGGATCGCCTGCTGACTGACTACCCCAGCACTCTGATCCAGACATCTGGCGAGGCCGTTGGTCTGCCTGACGGCCAGATGGGCAACTCCGAAGTTGGCCATATGAACCTCGGCGCCGGACGCATCGTTTATCAGAACTTCACGCGCATCAACAAGACCATCAAAGACGATGAGCTGGGCAATAACGCCGCGCTGACCAACGCCATCGACAAAGCCGTGGCCAACGGCAGTGCCGTGCACTTCACCGGTCTGCTGTCACCAGGCGGCGTGCACAGTCACGAAGAACATCTGGTGGCTCTGCTTAAACTGGCAAAAGCGCGTGGTGCAGAAAAAGTCTATGTTCATGCCATTCTCGATGGCCGTGATATGCCACCGCGTTCCGCCGCGCCATCCATCAAACTGATCGAAGACACCTTCGCCGAACTGGGCAATGGCCAGATCGCCTCCGTTGTTGGCCGCTTCTTCGCCATGGACCGCGATAACCGCTGGGAACGTGTGCAGCAGGCCTACGATGCCATGACGCTGGGCAAAGCAGAGTTCAGCGCTGACACCGCCAGCAACGCTCTGGCCGCAGCTTACGAGCGTGACGAAAATGACGAATTCGTCAAAGCCACTGTGATTGGTGGTGCTGACGGCAGCATTAAAGACGGCGACAGCGTTATCTGCTTTAACTTCCGTCCGGACCGTGCCCGTGAAATCACCCGCGCACTGGTCGAAGGCGATGACTTCAAAGGCTTTGAGCGTACAGCACGCCCGGCTCTGGCCGACTACGTGATGCTGACCGAGTATGCCGCAGACATCAAAGCCAGCTGCGCCTTCCCGCCGGAAACCCTGCACAACGGCATCGGCGAGTACGTGTCCTCACTGGGCATGAAGCAGCTGCGCATCGCCGAAACCGAAAAATACGCCCACGTGACCTTCTTCTTCTCTGGTGGTCAGGAAGCGGAATACGATGGCGAAACCCGTATTCTGGTCAAATCTCCGGACGTGGCCACTTACGACCTGCAGCCTGAGATGAGCGCACCGGAAGTCACCGACAAACTGGTTGAAGCCATCAAAAACCGCGAATACGATCTGATCGTATGTAACTACGCCAATGGCGACATGGTTGGCCACACCGGTGTTTATGATGCGGCAGTGAAAGCTGCGGAATGCATTGATGAATGCCTGAAGCGGGTCACCGATGCGCTGCTGGAAGTGGGTGGCGAATGCCTGATTACCGCAGACCACGGTAACGCAGAACAGATGCTGGATGACAATGGCCAGGCCATGACCCAGCACACCACCGGGCCGGTGAACCTGATTTACGTGAACCAGCGTGAGCAGGCCAGCATCCAGCCTGGCCGCCTGTGCGATGTATCCCCTACGCTGCTGGCGATGATGGGAATCGAACAACCCGCTGAAATGACAGGAACCAGCCTGGTCAGCTACAAGTGAGATAAACCCGATGATCAGACCGCTGTTGTTGTGCGGCCTGGTGCTGGCGTTTCTGTCAGCACCTGCTTCGGCAAATGACGAAGCCAGACTGAAAGAACTGCAAGCCGAAATCGCCAAACTCGAACAGTGGCTTAACTCCGCTAAGGACGAGTTTTCTGACCTGAACGCCAAACTGCGTAAATCCGATGAGGAAATCGCAGCCATCAGCAAACAGATTCAGGAAACCCGCCGTCAGTTAGCGGAGGAAAAAGATCGCCTAAAAAAGCTGCGGCAGGAGCAGGGACAGCTCCGCGAACTTCGCCAGCAACACCGTAATCACCTGGCTGAGCAGCTGCGCGCGGCGCAGAAACTGGGCAATGAAGGCCCGGTGAAACTGCTGCTCAATCAGGATGACCCACAACTGGCGCAACGTATGATGCGCTACTTCGGCTACTTCAATACTGCCCGCATTGAGCGTATTCAGCACATCATCGCTGAGCTGACGCGCCTCGATCAGATCGCCGAACTCATCAGTGAATCAGAGCGCAAACTGCAGGTCAGCGAACAGAACCTGATCGCCGAAAACAAGCGGCTGGCCCAGGGCAAAAAAGATCAGCAACAACTGCTGGCCAGCCTGCAATCGCGCATGAATTCAGAACAGAAACGGCTGGCGCAGAAACAGGCCGACCGTAAGCGCCTTGAATCCCTGCTGAATGAAGTGCAGACGCTGCTGGAAACCAGCCCGCGTAAAAACGACGCGCGCCCGTTCCGCGCGCTGAAAGGCAAACTGCCGATGCCGGTCGACGGACGTATCCGTTATGCCTTTGGCAACCGTACCAGCGATGGCAAATCACGCTGGGAAGGCTGGATGATGAGCGCCAATGAAGGGGCTCCGGTACGCGCCGTGCATCACGGACGTGTGGTCTATTCCGACTGGCTGCGCGGCTTTGGCCTGCTCACCATTCTCGATCACGGCGACGGCTACCTGAGCCTGTATGCGCACAATCAGGCGCTGATGAATTCCGTTGGCCAATGGGTCAACCAGGGCGAAACCATCGCCACGGCCGGGCGCAGTGGTGGTCTGGATCAGGCCGGTCTATATTTTGAAATCCGTTACAAAGGTCAGCCACAGGATCCGGCAGTCTGGATCAAACGCTGATCAGCACGTGCCATACAGCTGAGCCATAACCAGATAAACCATAATCAGATAAACAGGGATGGAAAGGCCCATAACTGTCAGCAGAAGAACGCTCAATTGCAGTGAGTTCTGCTGACTTTTGTGCCATTCTTAACGGCAAACTTTCACTCCGGAAGCCTTAGCATCACTATGTTCACCTCTCAGACCGCATTCGGCCCCAAACTGCTGCTCTCCGCTCTTATCAGTACCTGCCTGCTGCTCCCGGCACAGGCCGAAGAAGCACCCGCGGCTGATACCCCTTCCGCTGATCATCTGCAGGGCCAGCTGCCGCTGGAAGAACTGCGCAATTTCACCGAGATTTTTGAGCGTATCCGCTCTTCTTATGTGGAAGAAGTGGATGACACCACACTGCTGGAATACGCCATCGACGGCATGCTGTCTTCCCTTGATCCGCACTCTGCCTATCTGCAGCCGGAAGATTTCTCCGACCTGCAGGAAAACACCTCCGGCAAGTTCGGTGGTCTGGGTATTGAAGTCGGTCAGCAGGACGGTCTGATTCTGGTGGTAACACCGATTGATGAAAGCCCGGCGCAACAGGCCGGTATCAAAGCCGGTGACCTGATCGTCAGCCTCGACGGTGAAGCCGTGATGGGCATGAGCCTGAACGATGCGGTGGAAAAGATGCGCGGTGAACCGGGTACCGACATCACCCTCGAAATCCGCCGCAAAAACGAAAAAGAACTGCTGACCTACACCCTGACCCGCGCCGAGATCAAAGTTGCCAGCGTGCGTACCGATATGTTCAGCGGTGATATTGGCTATGTGCGTATCACCCAGTTCCAGGAAAAAACCGGCAGCGAATTAGCCTCTGCCGTACAGGAATGGCGTGACAGCGGCAAGCTCAACGGCATCATTCTGGATCTGCGCAATAACCCGGGTGGCGTGCTGGATGCCGCGGTGGATGTGGTCGATACCTTTATCAGCCAGGGGCTGATTGTGTATACCAAAGGCCGTACGGCCGCCTCCGAACTGAGCTACAGCGCCACTAACCATACTCCGGCCGGCAAAGTGCCTGTTGTGGTACTGATTAATGGTGGCTCGGCATCGGCCTCGGAAATCGTTGCCGGCGCCCTGCAGGATCATAAGCGCGCGGTCATCGTTGGCACCCAGTCGTTCGGCAAGGGCTCAGTACAGAGCGTACTGCCAATCACCCAGGACCGGGCGATCAAGCTGACCACAGCACGTTATTTCACCCCGGATGGCCGTTCTATTCAGGCTCAGGGCATCACCCCGGATATCTGGGTAGAGCAAAGCGAAGTGACCCCTTACGAACAGCGTTATTACAAAGAATCTGATCTGCCGGGCCACCTTGCCAATCCGGGTGGAAAAGCCTCAGATGCGGCAGAAAACGCTGACAAACAGGCCGACAGCGAAAGCGAAAGCGCACAGGCCGCCGAAAGCAGCCTGCTGAAAAAGGACTTCCAGCTGTATGAAGCCCACACCCTGCTGCGTGGTGTCGGCATTCTGGGACTGCGTCAGGAGTAACGCTTGAACAACCGCCGTACCCGGGCAAACACTCTTGCCCGGATCGGTCTGCCGCTGTGCCTGACACTGCTGGCAGGACTGATCCCTTCCCTGAGCCGCGCCGCTGAGCTGCTGCTGATCATTGACGATGTCGGTTATAACCGCAAACTCGGCGAACAGGCCGTGGCCCTGCCAGCGCCGGTTAATCTGGCGTTCCTGCCCCATACGCCCTTCGCTGCCCGGCTGGCAGAAAAAGCCAGCGACAAAGGCCATGTCATCATGCTGCACGCGCCAATGGATAATGAACAGGGAGCCAAACTGGGGCCCGGCGGACTGCACGGCGATATGGATCAGCATACCCTGCAACAGGTGCTGCTGGATGATCTCGAATCCATCCCCCACGTTCAGGGCTTTAATAACCACACCGGCAGCCTGTTAACGCAGAACCCGCAGGCAATGAACTGGGTGATGGAAATTGCCCGCCAGCAGGGACTGTTTTTTATCGACAGCCTCACCAGTGCTGCCAGCGTTGCCCGTCAGAAAGCCGATGCTAATGGCGTACCGGCGCTGGACCGCGATGTATTCCTCGACAACCTGCGCGATGAAGAATCGCTGTCAGCCCAGTTTGAGCGGGCAGTAGCGCTTGCGCAGAAGCGCGGCTATGCCGTGATCATCGGTCATCCCTATCCGGAAACACTGGCCTTTCTGCATAAAGCTTTGCCGGCTCTGGAGCCCAGAAATGTGCGCCTGACCAGCATTGATCAGTTCCTGCGCCAACGTCTGTGGTCGCGCCTGATTGCGCCGGAGCCTGCCCCTTCGCGCTACCTGCTGCACAGTTCGCCAATATTTGAACCAGAGCCTGAACCAGAGTCTGCTGCAGAGATCAAAGCGGAGCGCTGACCCGCTCCCATGTTCTGCACTTCGTCCGCACGTCTTTAGCACTCCTTTTGCACTTCTTTCTCACGATGGATACTGAAAAGACGCGGAAGAACAGAAACGCCGCTGCCGTCGACTCAGCTCATCAGTGATGAAGATCAGGGAAGCCAGTACAGCAAAATGAAGAAATGGCACGGAATGGCCTGATAAAAATCTGATCCCTGTCGCCAATACTTGTACCATGGTTTCATTTTTATTAATCTCAGGACAGATTAATGAGGGGACAAGAATGATCAATACCCATGGCAGACCCGCAACGAGCCGCCTGTTTCTGGCTTTTTTCCTGTTTGGCGGACTTTCTTTTACTGCGTCATCGCACGCCAGCTCTGTAGCCGTCGATGACTACACCGTTGAACTTTACGACATCTACTGCACCGCCTGCCATGCGGTAAAAGCCTCCGGCGCCCCTCAGGCCTTCACCAGTGAATGGCATGACCGCCTCGATAAAGGCATGGAAACCCTGGTCAATCACGCGATTAACGGCATCGGCAATATGCCGCCCATGGGCACCTGCGTGGAATGCAGTGCCGACGATCTGCACGACATCATTCAGTACATGGCGCAGGAGCAGTAAGCATGAATTTCGACCGTATTAAACTTAATCGCCGTGAACTGTTAAAAGCCTCCGGCGCGGCGCTTATTGCCGCTGGTACCGCCGGCACTACAGCCTGCAGCAGCAACGTAAAAACCGAAGAAACACCGGGCATTATCGGCCCCGACGGTAAGCGCGTGCCGCCCTGGAGCAACTGGTCCGGCAACCAGCATTGCCAGCCTGCCCAGCGCCTGGTGCCGAAAAATGAAGATGAACTGGCCGGCATTCTGAAAACCGCCCGCCAACCGATCCGCTGCGTTGGCTCCGGCCACAGCTTCAGCGGACTGGTGCCCACCGATCAGACCCTGTTGTCTCTTGCCCGTTTACGCGGCGTCGAAAATGCTGACCTGAACACCATGGAAGCCGATGTCTGGGCCGGTACACGCCTGTCCCAGCTGGGCGACAAACTCTGGGATCAGGGTATGTCGGTAATCAATATGTCCGACATCGATACCCAGGCTTTTGGCGGCGCGCTGGCAACATCGACCCACGGCACCGGCAAGGATCTGGGGACGATTTCCACTCAGGTAAAAAGTCTGCGTATTGCCAATTCCAGTGGTGATATTCTGCACTGCAGCGCTACTCAGAATGCCGATCTGTTCAATGCTGCACGCAACAATATCGGCGCGCTCGGCGTGGTAACCCAGGCCCGCATCGGCACCGAAAAAGCCTACTATCTGAAAGAACACAGCTGGATGATGTCGGAAGAAGAAGGGCTGGAACGCGCGGCAGAATTACGCGATGCCCACCGCCATTACGAAATGTATGCGCTGCCCCACGGCGACTATATGCTGGGGATTGCCATCGACAAAATCGATCCGGCGGATATTCCGGAAAAACCTCCGGTTGAAAGCGGCGACGCGTATGAAGCCTTCCGTACACTGGCCAACGTTGTGGATTATCTGCCCTTCCTGCGCGGCTGGCTGGTGAACTTTGGTGCCAGCGGCGTGGAACCCGAAACACGCTATGGGCCATCCCACGAGATATTCGGCAACCTGCGTGATATCCGCTTTAACGAAATGGAATACACGGTACCGGCGGAAGTCGGCCCACAGTGTTTACGTGAAATTCTGCACACCATTAAAAAGCAGAATATTCCCGTGGTTTTTCCTATCGAAGCACGCTACATCAAAGGCGACGATGTCTGGCTCAGCCCGTTTTATCAGCGTGATGGTTTCTCCATCAGCTGCCACAACTTCCATGACAAAGATTATAAAAAATACTTTGCCGCCATTGAGCCGATCTTCTGGAAGTACGACGGCCGTCCACACTGGGGAAAAATCCACACATTAGCCGCCAAAGAATTTGCTGCCCGCTATGAACGCTTTAATGACTTCCTTCGTATCCGTGCTGAAATGGACCCGCAGGGATTATTTCTTAACGACCATATCCGCAAAGTGCTGGGGATTGTCTGAGGCAGTTTTCTGAGCAATAAAAAGCCCGCGATCGCGGGCTTTTAAATTCGGAATTACTTGCGCGCTTTTCTCACCAGATCATACGCCGTCTGAATCTCCTGGGTTTTCTCCTTGGCCAGTTTCATCATTTCTTCCGGCAGACCTTTGGCGATCAGTTTATCCGGGTGATGCTGACTCATAAGTTTGCGGTAGGCTTTCTTCAGTTCATCATCGGAGGCATCGGCTTTTACCCCCAGCACCGCGTAAGCATTTTTCAGCTGCACAGCACTGCCGCTATTCTGTTGCCCTGGCCTGCCCTGATAGCCGGAAGAATACCCCCGCGAACCACTATTCATGGCTGCCTGAATCCGGCCGTGAATCCATTCAAACTGAAAAACGCTGATGCCCAGATCGCGGCATAATTTATCGAACAGCTTACGTTCTTCCACCGATAACTTGCCGTCGGCGTACGCTACGCTGAGCTGAATTTCCATAAACATCTGTGCCAGTTCGGTACGCTGGGTAAAGAGGTTACGCAGCATGGAAAGATCAGATGCCAGATTCAGTTGCGGGTTTTTGCCTTCGGTGAAGAAATTAATAGCAGCCTGACGCTGCGGACCGCTTAAGCCCATCTGATTCATAATATGACTGGCGGCATCAATTTCCTGCTCACTGACACGGCCATCGGCTTTCGCCAGACGGCCCATGACACGAAACGTGGCGCGGAAAAATACCTGCTGAATCTGTGCCCGCCCAGCGGAGCCACTGGCCACCGCGGCCTGACCGAGAAGAACTTTACTTAATGCCTGGTCAAACAGATGTCCGGCAAAAGCTCCGACCAGTAATCCGAAAGGGCCGCCACTGACAAAACCAATCAGGGCGCCGATCAGTTTCCCGGCCCAGAATTTTCCTGCAACTGAACTCATGCGAAGGCCATTTTCTGCTGTTGCAGCCGGGCTTCCAGTTCCGCCAGACGTTGTGGTGTACCAACATCCACCCAGTCGTTGCTGAGCTGCTCACCGAGCATCCGGCCGTTATCCATGGCTTCACGTAACAGTGGTGCCAGCGGGAATTTTCCGGGCGTGCAATCACGGAACAGCTGCGGATGGAGAATACTGATGCCGCTGAAGGTCAGCTTCATTGTCGTGTTGTGTGAATTTTGCTGTGCTCTGGAAACATCCTGAGCGAGTGGATTAATCACCTTACCGTCCTGCAAAATAAAATCGCCGTCGGGGTTATGCTCCGGATTATCCACCAGCCATAAATAGCCAAGACTGGAATTCAGTGTTACCTCAGCGGCGGAACGGTAATCCCAGTCAGTCCATACATCGCCGTTCACCAGCAGAAATGGCTCATTACCCTCCGCGCCGGATAACATAGGCAACGCCTTGAGAATGCCGCCACCGGTTTCCAGCGCTTCGCTTTCTGCCGAGTACTGAATCTGTGCACCAAAGGCGCGGCCATCGCCGAGCTGTTGTTCGATTTTGTGGCCAAGGTAGGCGTGATTAATCACCAGTTCGGTAAAACCTGCAGCCACCAGCTTTTCGATGTGATGCACAATCAGGGATTTGCCCGCCAGCGGTAACAGAGGCTTAGGGCACTGATCGGTCAAGGGTGCCATCCGCGTGCCGCGCCCGGCGGCTAAAATCATGGCTTTCATTCGGCACTGCTGTCCCGCAGCGCCTCAGTACCTGCTGGCGGAATAAGCGCATTCAGTGAGGCCAATGCCGGCATAAAGCGCTTTTCCAGCCACTGACTGAAGGCTTCAAATTCATCATAGCGGCTGCAGATTTCCTGCAGGTACTGACAGGTATTGGGGATGTCGGCCAGATAACCGGGTTTGCCGTCACGCAGATTCAGACGGGCAAAAATACCCGCCACTTTTAAATGACGCTGCATGCTCACCCAGTCGAAGTCGCGCTGAAATTCTTCCCAGCTGTCGAGATATACCCCGAGCGGCCGGGCGGCTTCCCAGTATTCTGCCGCCAGTTCGTCCACCAGCGCTTGTGGCCAGCGCACATAGCTGTCGCGCAACAGCGAAATCAGATCGTAGGTCGCCGGTCCGGCCACAGCATCCTGAAAATCAATGACCCCCAGTGAACCGTCATCCCGCAGCATCAGATTGCGCGAATGAAAATCCCGGTGCACGACGACCTGACGCTGCGCCAATGCCCGTTCGCGCAGGGTAGTGAATACAGATTGCAGCATATCCTGCTCTGCGCCGGACAGCTCCATGCCCAACTGTTGCTGACACAGCCAGTCCGGGAACAGCGCCATTTCCCGATCCAGCAGTTCGGCATCATAAACCGGCAGATTTTTAACCGGCATGGTCTGGATATGCAGCAGCTGACGTATCGCCTGGCGATAGTAATCACTGACTTCGCTCAGGGTGATGTCATCGCGGTGCAACGCCGGCCACAGCAGACGGTCGCCGAAATCTTCCAGCAGCATAAAGCCACGTTCAAAGTCGTAATCAATAACCCTTGGTACCGCGACTTCGTGATCGCGCCAGGCTTTGGCGATGGCGACAAATCTGGGGTTATCTTCCTTATCCGCTGGAGCATCCACCGCGATCCAGCTGAAGTCTTTGTGCTGCAGGCGGAAGTAGCGGCGGAAACTGGCATCGCCGGAAACCATGGTTACTGTGAATTCCATCTGTGCACTGCTGCTGTCGGCAGCGCTTTCAACAGCGTTTTCCAGCGGACTGGCATCCCCTTCAGGGCTGGCAGCGATATTATTGTTAGCGTTACTGCTGGTATACCGACGGATTGCGTCGGCAGCCCAGCGCGCGAGATCGTCCCGGCGCTGATCCATATTGTCCTCTCAGACTCTGTCATTATCCGGGCAGCCAACAGACGGTCAGCTGGCCCTGTTTTGTTAAGTTTTACCGGCCGCGGGGAATCGCACGGCCCGACGAATCATCAAATCGTGTGCAAAGCCGCGCTGTTCAACGCGGTCTGTGCGGCTTTCTGCGGCCTGAAGCGGTTCTGTTTTGACGCAACCGTGTTGCGCACGGCCCGCTTAGCTGGCTAAATCACTCTGTTCATAGCAGCCGCATGGCCATTATGACCATCAACAGGCCTGTTAATTCATGGCGGCAGGCCCTAAAATTGGGCGCTTTTGTGGCTACCGGATTGCTCCGGGAACCTGCGGTTATTTGCAGGGGCTAAGATAACACACTCAATATGGATAGGCGCTACAGCCACACATGACTCAGCTTCATCCCGTCAGACATTGTTTTTCTGCCAGCCGCCAACTGCTTTCTTCTGCTGTGGCCTGCGCTTCGTTAGCGCTGGCATTCGCCGCGGGCAGCGCTTCTGCCGACGATTCTGTTCCGCCTCTGGGCTGGTATCCACGTGATCAGCTGAGCGCAGAAGAACAGGAAATCCTGCCGGATTTCTGCAGCGGCAATTACCGCGTACCTGAATTTACCCGCTTACCGGAAGGCCGCATTGAAGCGGAAGCCGATGAATCCACCTCTGACCGTGACGGCAATACCGTGCTCAGCGGTGATGTGATTATTCGTCAGACCGATCAGCGCCTCAGTGCCGACACCGTACGCTGGAATCAGACCAGTTACTCAGGCCAGCTTGATGGCAGCGTGTCCCTCGCCAGCCCGGATATGGTGCTGTATGGCGAGTCCGCCACCATCCTTAACGGTGGCGAAGTGGTTAACTTTTATAACTCCGAATATTCAGTGCCCGCACGCCACTTCCGTGGTACCGCAGACAGCATCGAAACACCGGAAGAGAATAAGCTGGATCTGACCAACGCCACCTTTACCTTCTGTGAGCCGGGTCAGAACGACTGGGATCTCGCCGCCAGTGAGCTGCACCTGAACCAGGAAACCGGCATTGGCAGCGCCTGGCATACCCGCCTGCGCATCAAAGAAGTGCCGGTGATGTACATCCCTTATTACCGCTTTCCGATCGATGACCGTCGTATGACGGGTTTCCTTGACCCCAGCTTTACCGTCAACGGTGAAGGTCAGGCAGAAGATATTCAGATTCCGTTTTACTGGAACATCGCTCCCAACGCGGATGCCACCATTATTGGTCACCATATCCTTGACCGGGGCATGCTGTGGGAAACCCAGTTCCGCCATAAAACGGCGTTGCTTGGTGATGGCGAGCTGAACTACGGCTACCTTGGCCATGACGCCACGGAAGATGATGAACGCTGGCTGATCAACTACCAGCAGTCCGGCACCTTCGGCCATGGCTGGAGCCACGACTGGGTCTACAACCACCTCAGCGATAAAGACTACCTGTCGGATATGAGCCCGGCTGCAGCCGTGGACCGTACCACACACATGCCGCGCCGCGGCGTGATCCAGTGGAATCAACGCGCCTGGCACTTCGATATCACGGCGGAAGGTTTTCAGACCATCGACGATTCCATTGCCCTGCGCAACCGCCCCTATCGCCGTCTGCCGCAGCTGAATCTGAATTATTCTGAAGTGCAGATTAATAACTGGCAGTTTGGCCAGAAGCTGCAGACCACCCGCTTTACCCGTGACGAAACCGCGACGATCGGTAATTCTGAACAAACCCTGAGCGGCTTTGACGCCCTCAACGGTGACCGTATTCTGTCTGACAGCAAGGTGGCGTACCCGATGGAATGGCCATTCGGCTTCCTGACGCCGGCGGCGGAATACCGTTACCGCGCCTACAACCTGACCAACGCAGACGACACCCTAGGCGATTTTGATACCGACATCAGCCATGGCGCACCGCGTTACAGCGTCGATGGCGGCCTGTATTTCGACCGTGAATTCAACTTCTTTGGTGAGGAATACCAGCAGACGCTGGAGCCGCGACTGTATTGGGTGAAAAGCCCTTACATCAGCGATCAGAACGAGATTCCGAACTTCGACAGTACGCGCACCACAGTGACCTATGCCAGCCTGTTTCAGGGTGACCGCTTTACCGGTGGCGACCGTCTTGCTGACCTCGACCAGATCAGCGCCGGTATCACCACGCGCTTTATTAATGCCTCCGGTATGGAACGTTTCCGCGCCAGTGCCGGTCGCATCTGGTACAACGGCGACCGGCTGGTACAACTTAACGGCACCACACTGCCGGAGCGGGATACCCAGGGCACATCCAGTCTGCTCGGTGAAGTGGAATGGAGCCCGGGCATGAACTGGTCCCTGTACCATACACTGGAATGGAACAGCTACCACGACTTCGCCGTACAGCGCCGCTATGGTGCGCGCTATACCAGCGACGAGAACCGTTTCTTTAATCTGGCAACCAACACCACCCAGTACTGGAACAACACGGATGAAACCGTAGAGACCACTACCCGCCAGATTGATATCGGGGCGTTCTGGGCCCTGAACGACCGCTGGGCTCTGGTGGGCCGTCAGTTGCGTGATATGCGTTCCTACGACAGCGATGAGCGCAGCCCGATCAGCCCGGTACTGGAATCGCTGATCGGTTTTGAATATCAGAACTGCTGCTGGCGCACCCAGATTATGTACCGCAAGACCTCGCCGCGCGATACAGACGCCGGCACCGAATACAGTACCAAAGAACGCTACGGCCTGATGCTCAGCATCCAGCTGAAAGGTCTCAGCACCTTCGGCAGCAGTGGCGACAGCATTATCAGTGAAGGCATAACCGGATACTCAAGACGTAAATACCATGACTATTAAGAATTTCCTGCTCAGCAGCCTGCTGGCGGCCATCAGCTTCACCAGCCAGGCCGCGCCTCAACTCCTCGACGAAGTAGCCGCCGTGGTTGAAGACGACGTCATTATGCAGAGCGAACTCGACGCACGCATCGACATGATCGAGAAGCAGGCCCAGGGCAAATCCTTACCTCCGGCCGACGTCTTACGCAGCCAGGTGCTGGAGCAAATGATTACCGAAAGCATCCAGCTGCAGATGGCTGACCGTGCTGGCGTACGCATCAGTGATGATCAGATGACTGAAGCCCTGAACCGCATCGCGGCGCAGAACAAAATGAGTCTGGATCAGTTCCGCCAGACCATGGAGTCTGAAGGCGTACCGTTTGATCAGGCGCGCAGCCAGATTGAAAACGAAATGCGCATCAGCCGTGTGCAGCGTTATCAAGTGGGAGAGCGCATCCAGATCACAGATCAGGACGTGGATTACTTCCTCGCCTCAGATCTCGGCAAAATGGCCTCTGCCGCTGAGTTTCACCTCGGCCATATCCTGATTTCTGTGCCGTCAGACGCTTCCGCCTCTGACCTGAAAAAAGCCAAAGCCAAAGCCGACGAGCTGGTAAAAAAGCTGCGTAACGGCGCTGATTTCCGCGAGACTGCCATTGCTGAATCCGCTGGCCAGAACGCCCTCAACGGCGGTGATCTGGGCTGGCGTAAAGAAGCTCAGCTGCCGGGTATCTTTGCCGATGCTGTGCCGAAACTGAATGCCGGTCAGGTGGCTGATCCGATCAAAAGCGCCAGTGGCTTTCATATTGTAAAAGTTCTGGAAAAGCGTGGTGGTACCACCAAGCTGATCACCCAGACCAAAACCCGTCATATTCTGATTCAGACTAACGAACTGCGCGATCAGCAGGACGCCAAAGACCTGATCGCCAGCATCTACCAGCGCCTGCAGGCCGGTGAAGACTTTGCAGCCCTGGCGCGCGAATACAGCGACGATCCGGGCAGCGGCGCCAGTGGCGGCGACCTTGGCTGGGTAAATCCGGGCGATATGGTGCCGTCCTTTGACGCCACCATGCAGGAAACCGCTGTTGGTCATATCAGTGCGCCGTTTGAAAGCCAGTTCGGCTGGCACATCCTGCAGGTCGAAGACCGCCGGGAAACTGACGTTGGCGCCGAAAACCAGCGTAATCAGGTGCGCAACATGCTTTATCAGCGCCGCTTTGAAGAAGAACTGCCAATCTGGCTGCGTAAGATCCGCTCTGAAGCTTACGTCGATATCAAGGCTGACTCATGAGCGCACGTCTGGCGATTACCGCTGGCGAACCTGCCGGCATTGGTCCGGATCTGTGCATTCAGATCGCCCAGGAAGTCCGCCACTGCGAACTGGTGGTGATCGCTGACCCGCAGCTGCTGGAACAGCGCGCACGTGAGCTTGAGCTGCCGCTGACCATCCGCCTGTTCAGCGACGCTGAGCCACTGTGCATTGATGAGCCGGGAACACTCTGTGTCTGCCCGGTTGAACTGCAAGCCCCGGTGACGGCTGGTGAACTGAACGTCGCCAACAGCCACTACGTGCTGGAAACCCTGCGCGTCGCCGTACAGGGTGCCCTTGATAAGCGCTGGCAGGGTATTGTTACCGCGCCGGTGCACAAAGGCATTATCAACGATGCCGGTATCCACTTCAGTGGTCATACCGAGTATTTCCGCGATTACTGCGGCGTTGAAGAAGTGGTGATGATGCTCGCCACCAGCGATCTGCGCGTAGCATTAGTAACCACTCACCTGCCGCTCAGGGACGTTGCTGACGCAATTACAGCGGATCGTATCAAGCGCGTTACCCGTATCCTTGATCACGATCTGAAAACCTTCTTCGGCATTGCTGCACCGCATATTCTGGTGGCGGGCCTGAACCCGCACGCCGGCGAAGACGGCCATCTGGGGCGCGAAGAACTGGATATTATTATCCCCACCCTGAATGAACTCAGGGCAGAAGGTATGAATCTCACCGGTCCCCTGCCGGCAGATACCCTCTATACTCCAAAACATCTTGAACACGCTGACGCGACTCTGGCCATGTACCATGATCAGGGACTGCCGGTGCTGAAATTCCACGGCTTCGGCCGCGCTGCCAACATCACCCTTGGCATGCCGGTTATCCGTACCTCCGTGGATCACGGTACCGCACTGGATCTGGCTGCGACAGGAACCGCCGACGCCGGCAGCCTGCACACCGCCATCGACGTCGCTCTGCAAATGGCACAGGCACATGTCCGATAATAAACACAGCAAGACGCATATTCCCAAAGCCCAGGGCCATAAAGCCCGTAAACGCTTTGGTCAGAACTTCCTTCACGATAGCCATGTGATCGACAAGATCGTGCGTGCCATCAACCCGAAACACAGCGACGCACTGGTCGAAATCGGCCCAGGCATGGGGGCTCTGACCGAGCCGTTACTGGATGCCTGCGGCAAACTCGATGTGGTGGAACTGGACCGCGATCTGATTCCGATTCTGCGCACCAAGTTCTTCAACTACCCTGAGTTCACCATTCACGAAGGGGATGCCCTGAAGTTCGACTTCAACACCATTCTCAAGCCGGGTCAGCAGCTGCGTATCGTCGGTAACCTGCCGTACAACATCTCAACGCCGCTGATCTTCCACTTTCTGGCGCATCACACCATCGTCAAAGATATGCACTTTATGCTGCAGAAAGAGGTGGTTGACCGTCTGGCCGCCGGACCGGGAACCTCAGATTATGGCCGTCTGGGTATTATGGCGCAGTACTACTGCAAGGTTGAGCCACTGTTTATTGTCGGCCCGGGCTCCTTCAATCCGCCGCCTAAGGTCGACTCCGCCATTGTGCGTCTGTCTCCTTATGATGAACTGCCCTGCCCGGCCAAAGACATCAAAACGCTGGAACGGGTTGTTCGGGAAGCCTTCAGTATGCGCCGTAAGACCCTGCGTAATACACTGAAGAACCTGATCAGCGCCGACCAGCTGGCAGCCCTCGGCATTGATAATGGGCTGCGTCCTGAGCGCCTGTCGCTGCAGGAATACGTCCGTATCGCTGACGCCGTTTATGAGCTGCAGCAACAGGCCGACGACACTAACGGAGAGGCATAAATGATTACTGACGAGCTTAACGAAAGCATCCGCGTCAGCGTCGAAACCGAATATCTGGATGAGCAATCGGTACCGGAAGATAAGCGTTTTGTCTTCGCCTACCACATTGCCATCAACAACAAGGGTGAACAGGCTGCAACCCTGCGCACCCGCCACTGGTTTATTACCGATGGCAACAATGAAATGCAGGAAGTGAAAGGCGATGGCGTGGTCGGTGAACAACCGACCATTGAACCAGGCGAAACCTACCGCTATTCATCCGGTTCTGTGCTGGCCACCGAAGTGGGCAGCATGCGTGGCTACTATGTAATGGAAGCCGATGACGGCACCCTGTTCCATGCCACTGTCCCCGTCTTTACTCTGGCCATCCCTTCTGCGCTCAACTGACCACCGGCCGCACAGTCGACCATAAGATTACTATATGGCAATATACGCATTTGGCGACATTCAAGGTTGCTTTGAACCGCTTCAGCGCCTGCTGGCAAAAGTAAACTACGATCCGCAGCAGGATCAGTTATGGTTTGCCGGTGATCTGGTTAACCGTGGCCCGATGTCGCTGGAAACACTGCGCTTTATTAAAGGTCTGGGTCATCGCGCCCGCTGTGTACTTGGCAATCACGATCTGCACCTGCTGGCGATCCATTACGGCGGTCAATCAGTGCGCAATCACGATACCCTGATGCCCATACTTGGTGCGCCGGATCGCGAAGAACTGATGGACTGGCTCAGATTTCAGCCATTGGTTATTCTCGATGAAGGCCGCAACTGGTGTATGAGCCACGCCGGTATTCCGCCCAAGTGGAGCGCCCGCAAAGCCCGCCGCCTGGCTCAGGAAGTCGAAGACGTGCTGCAGAGCAACCATTGCGAAGATTTCTTCCGCAAGATGTACGGCAACCTGCCAAACCGCTGGCAGAAAGGCCTGCAGGGCATCGACCGGCAACGGCTGATCGTAAATTACCTGACGCGCATGCGCTTTATCAGTGCCGATGGCGAGCTGGATCTGACCAGTAAAGAAGGCGTCGAAACCGCGCCGGAAGGCTTTATTCCATGGTTCGAAGCCGCCGGGCGCAAAGCCGCGGGAACCCGTCTGCTGTTTGGCCACTGGGCCGCACTGGAGGGGAATGTCCCGGTACCCGATATTTATGCCCTCGACACAGGTTGTGTCTGGGGTGGACAACTGTCAGCCCTGCGCCTGGATGATCAGCAATGGTTCCGGGTGCCGGCCCAACCGGAGAATTAACTATGAGTGGTTTCCAGCGTATTTCCGCAGGCGATGCCAAGGCCTTGATTGAACAGGGAAATCTGAACGTTGCCGACATCCGTGATGCCATGAGTTACCAGTCTGGCCACATCAGCAAAGCACAGCGTGTGGACAACGATAACCTTAAAGAATTTATGGACTCTGTCAGCAAAGATGACCCATTACTGGTCTGTTGTTACCACGGTAACTCCAGCCAGGGTGCGGCACAGTTCTTCGCCGGTCAGGGGTTCAGCAAAGTCTACAGTCTCGATGGCGGATATGAGATGTGGAAACTGGCTTTTCCGGACCTGACGGAAGCCTGATAAAACCTGCTTAAAGGCCCGTTTTTACGGGCCTTTTTTATTTTCGAAGTGCGCTGTTTTTAATTCTGTTTTTAACCCTTCCTACCAAAGTTGCGAACTCCCTTTACAGTTTCGGGCACGTTCAATGCATAGTCTTTTTACCAACGGCAGAAATTTGTCATAAAAAATTCCTGCTTTTTCTATCAACATTTTTTTACTGGTATATACCAGAAACTCTGAACCATACTATGGCAGAGACATCAGAATTTAATTACGGGTTTTTATGTAGTAATCGTAGCAAAGTAGCCTGACAAATCAGGTGAACGGAGAGGTGAACTTATGAGTGTATTCAGTCGGTATAAAGACAGGTATCAGTCGACCCAGGAAGAGGTCATGAGCCTGCAGGACTACCTTGAACTCTGTAAGAAAGATAAATCCGTTTATGCCACTGCCGCTGAGCGTATGCTGATGGCCATTGGCGAACCACAACTGATTGAAACATCCAAAGATATACGCCTCAGCCGTATTTTCTCCAACAAAGTCATCAAGCGATACCCCGCGTTTTCTGAATTCTACGGCATGGAAGAAGCCGTTGAGAATATTGTTTCTTACTTCCGCCACGCCGCTCAAGGGCTGGAAGAACGCAAACAGATCCTTTATCTGCTGGGCCCTGTCGGTGGTGGTAAGTCCTCACTTGCAGAGCGGCTGAAGCACCTGATGGAAACCATTCCTTTTTATGCCATTAAGGGATCTCCGGTTTTCGAATCACCGCTGGGTCTGTTTGATCCGAATGAAGATGCTGCCATCCTCGAAGAAGATTATGGCATCCCCAGCCGTTACCTGGGCAAGGTGATGTCTCCGTGGGCAGTAAAACGTCTGCATGAGTTTGGCGGTGATATCAGTAAGTTCGAAGTCGTTAAACTCTACCCATCCATTCTTGATCAGGTCGGTGTTACCAAAACCGAACCGGGCGATGAGAACAACCAGGATATTTCCTCTCTGGTGGGTAAAGTCGATATCCGCAAACTGGAAGATTTCTCTCAGGACGACCCGGATGCTTACTCCTACTCCGGTGGTCTGTGCCGCGCTAACCAGGGCCTGATGGAATTCGTGGAAATGTTCAAGGCCCCAATTAAAGTGTTACACCCGTTACTTACCGCAACACAGGAAGGTAACTACAACGGCACCGAAGGCATGGGCGCGATTCCTTATGAAGGCATCCTGCTTGCTCACTCCAACGAATCTGAATGGCAGACATTCCGCAACAACAAGAATAACGAAGCATTCCTCGACCGGGTTTACATCGTTAAAGTCCCTTATTGTCTGCGCGTAAATGAAGAAGTAAAAATTTACGAAAAACTGCTGTCCAGCAGCTCACTGGCTGCCGCCCATTGCGCGCCGGATACCCTGAGCATGCTGGCTAAGTTTTCTGTACTGTCGCGCCTGAAAGTGCCGGAGAATTCCAGCATTTATTCAAAAATGCGCATCTACAATGGTGAGAACCTGAAAGATACGGATCCGAAAGCCAAGTCCATTCAGGAATACCGTGATGCCGCTGGCGTCGATGAAGGCATGAACGGTATTTCGACCCGTTTTGCTTTCAAAATTCTGTCTAAGGTATTTAACTTTGATACCACAGAAGTTGCTGCCAACCCGGTTCACCTGCTCTATGTACTGGAACAGGCGATTGAACAAGAACAGTTCCCGGAAGAAACTCACGACCGTTACCTGAACTACCTGAAAGAATATCTGGCAACCGATTACGTAGAATTTATCGGTAAAGAAATTCAGACCGCCTACCTCGAGTCTTATGCCGAGTACGGTCAGAATATCTTTGACCGTTACGTAACCTACGCTGATTTCTGGATTCAGGATCAGGAATACCGTGATCCGGAAACCGGTGAAATGTTTGACCGTGTTGCCATCAATGAAGAACTGGAGAAAATTGAAAAAGCAGCAGGCATCAGCAATCCAAAAGATTTCCGTAATGAAATCGTTAACTTCGTGTTGCGCGCCCGCGCCAACAACAATGGCAATAATCCTTCCTGGCAGTCGTACGAAAAAATGCGTGCGGTTATCGAGAAGAAAATGTTTGCCAATACCGAAGATCTTCTGCCGGTTATTTCCTTCTCGGCGAAATCTTCTTCTGACGATCAGAAGAAACACGATGACTTTGTCGACCGCATGGTTGCCCGCGGTTATACAGAGAAACAGGTCCGTCTGTTGTCAGAATGGTATCTGCGCGTACGTAAGTCACAGTAAGACTGAATCCCACCGGGCAACCGGTGGGTTTTATTCCGGGGCAACTATTTCCGGAACAGCAGGAGAAGTGTATGTCGTATATCATTGATCGGCGCCTGAACGGAAAGAACAAAAGCATGGTTAACCGGCAGCGTTTTCTTGAACGCTACCGCAAGCACATCAAAGAAGCCGTAACCGAGTCCGTTAATGGCCGCTCCATTACCGATATGGAACGTGGAGAACAGATCAGTATTCCTACCCGTAATACTCATGAGCCTTCCATTTCACATGGTCCGGGAGGCAAACAGCACCGGGTATTCCCTGGTAATAAAGAATTTGCTACCGGCGATGAACTGGAAAAGCCTCAGGGGGGCGGCGGTGGTGGTGCCGGTTCCGGTAATGCCAGCAATCAGGGCGAAGGGGAAGACGAATTTTCTTTTTACATCACCAAAGAAGAGTTTCTGACTTATTTGTTCGATGACCTTGAGTTACCGAACATGATCAAGAAAACACTGAGTCAGACCAAAGATTTCAAAACCCGCCGCGCCGGTTTTGTTTCTGAAGGCACGCCTAACAATCTATCCGTCGTGCGTTCTCTGCGTAATGCCCACGCACGCCGTATTGGTATGACGGTTGGCAAACGCAAAAAACTGAAAGAGCTGAAGCTGGCGCTGGAAGCGCTGAACCCAGCGGAAGATGATACCCGTGCGGAAGTCAGCGCATTGCGTGAACAGATCGAATTACTGGAAGGTAAACTGAAAAATGTTCCTTTCCTCGATGATATTGATCTGCGCTACCGCAGCCAGGTCAAAGTGCCGACACCGAGCAGTAAAGCGGTCATGTTCTGCCTGATGGATGTCTCCGGCTCCATGACTCAGGATATTAAAGACATTGCCAAGCGTTTCTATATTCTGCTGTATCTTTTCCTGCAGAAGAATTACGAACACATCGAACTGGTGTTTATCCGACACCACACCAGTGCTAAAGAAGTGGATGAGCAGGATTTCTTCTACTCCCGGGAAACCGGCGGCACCATCGTATCCAGTGCACTGAAGCTGATGCATGACATTGTGCAGGAGCGTTACAGCTCCAGCGAATGGAATATTTACGCAGCGCAGGCATCGGATGGTGACAACTGGGACGACGACTCTCCGGTCTGCTCGCAGATCCTGCAGAAGCAGCTGCTGCCGCTGGTGCAGTATTTTGCCTACATTGAAATTACGCCTAATCAGCATCAGGCTCTGTGGGAAGCCTACACCGGCTTACAGAAATCCCATCCAGCAGAATTTGCCATGGCACAGATCCGCAGCCCGGCAGATATTTTCCCGGTCTTCCGCGATCTGTTTGCGAAAGAACGGCATCAGGAGGCGTCATGAACGACAATGTACCTGCTAAAGAACGTCAGTACCTGTCGACGGATTCTGACTGGAATTTTGAGCTGTTAGAAACCTACGACCGGGAAATTGCCCGCATTGCTGCAGGTTATCAGCTGGACACTTACCCTAATCAGATCGAAATCATCAGCGCTGAGCAGATGATGGACGCCTACTCGTCTGTCGGTATGCCCATTGGTTACAACCACTGGTCTTACGGTAAGCAATTCCTGCACACGCAGAAAAATTATCAGCGCGGTCAGATGGGGCTGGCTTATGAGATTGTGATTAACTCCAATCCCTGCATTGCCTATCTGATGGAAGAAAACACCATGCCGATGCAGGCACTGGTGATCGCTCATGCCTGTTATGGTCACAACTCGTTCTTCAAAGGTAACTACCTGTTCCGTACCTGGACGGATGCCAGCGCCATTATCGATTATCTGGTATTCGCCAAAAACTATGTGCGTAAGTGCGAAGAGCGCCACGGTCAGGCCGAAGTGGAACAGGTACTCGACGCCTGCCACGCTCTGCAAAACTATGGTGTTGACCGTTACCGCCGGCCAAAGCCGATTTCTGCCGCAGAAGAAAAAATGCGTCAGGAAGAACGCGAAAGCATTCTGCAGCAGCAGGTCAATGATCTGTGGCGCACACTGCCAAGTTCGCCAAAAGAGGAAGCGAAAAAACGGACTAAGCGTAAATTCCCGGATGAACCGCAGGAAAATATTCTGTATTTCCTGGAAAAGAACGCGCCGCTACTCGCACCATGGCAACGTGAGCTGATCCGCATTGTGCGTAAAATATCTCAGTATTTTTATCCACAACGCCAGACTCAGGTGATGAACGAAGGCTGGGCGACGTTCTGGCACTACACCCTGCTGAATCACCTTTATGATGAAGGTAAAGTGACCGACGGCTTTATGATGGAAATTCTGTCATCGCACAGTAATGTCATTTATCAGCCGGGGTACGATTCACCTTATTACAGTGGCATTAATCCGTACGCACTGGGATTCAACATGTTCCGCGATATTAAACGGATCTGTGAAAACCCGACCGACGAAGACCGCGAGTGGTTCCCGGAAATGGCCGGCAAAGACTGGCTGGAAACTCTGCACTTCGCCATGCGTAACTTTAAGGATGAAAGTTTTATTCAGCAGTTCCTGTCGCCCAATATGATGCGTGAATTCCATATGTTCAGTATTTACGACGACGACGAAAAAGATCACTATAAAGTTGAGGCGATTCACAACGATCAGGGCTACCGCAAAATTCGCGAAAGCTTGGCCAGTCAGTACGATCTCTCCCGGCGTGAACCGAATATTCAGATTACCAATGTGGATATCGAGGGTGACCGCTCACTGACCTTACGTCATACCATGCAAAACGACACACTGCTGTCAGAAGACGTGCACGAAGTGATGAAGCATCTGCATTTCCTCTGGGGCTTTGATATTCATCTGGAAACCTATAAGGATGATCGACTGATCAAACGCCAGAGTGTGCCGGACATGAAAATGCCGTAATACTCGTTCTCCAAACACAGCCACATTCACCAACAAAAAAGGCCGCATCAGCGGCCTTCTCTTTTATCAGTCTCACTGCCATATCACCAGGCAATAACCATATCATCACGCTGGATCGCCAGATGCTCGGCACTGAGCTGCATTTCTGCAACCACAAACTGTGGCTGCACCTGTTTCACCACCACTTCCGTTGCCATGTCGCTCAGTTCAGTACGAGGCTCAAGATCCAGATTGTAAAAGGTACCGGTACGGTAAACCTGGAATTTATCTCCGGGGCGAATGCCGGCACCGGCACTGGCTTCGATGTGCAGCCGGTTACCACGGGCTTTAACGATGCGCGCCATAAACGGCTGACAACGCAGCACTTCATCAACATCATCCACCACACCACTCAGCAGTTCACGGACTTCATCCCCGTAAGGCGTTTGCCAGAACTGTGGGGTAGCAAAACCAGTGCGCTCGGTATCAGCCCGGGTCCAGTCACCATGAGCGGAATAGCTGCGATGGAAAAGCATGGCGCCGCTTAAACCATCATGCACAAACACATCCATCACAAACTGGCGCTGGTGCGAGCTGCTGTCCAGACCCACCAGCGTCAGCCAGGGGTTCATACGCTGCTCACCGGCGATGGTTTTATTTGGCGCACTGCCCGCCATCGACAGATCACGCACCACACCCGATACCACGTATTGAGCACCCATTTGTGTTGCCAGCGCCACGGAAGTGGTCAGACGCTGCTGCTGAGTTTCCATCGAAGGGGCGCGGCGTGGGTCCTGAAACAGACTGACACGGGTTGCATCCAGTGCATGCACTGCGCCGTGATTATTCAGGGTATTCACCAGCAAACGCGGCAAATCCTGTTCAATATTTTCCAGTCTGCCCAGTGTTGCCTGCATTGGATTAGCCAGGCCGAAACCGGCAACTGCAATGGCTTTACGATAGCGCTGAGTACTGGCCGGACACATAGCTTCCGGCGTGACATCCGCGCGTATCGCGATCTGATAAATACCATTCAGCTGATCTTCCCACAGCACTTCAACGTTTTTCAGCTGAGCCTGAGAACGGATGCGGACATCATCCTGAGAAACAACACCGTGCTCCATCAGCTGCGTGCTGCTGACATGTGCTCCGGCACGCAGGCTGGCCTGGCGCATAGCATCTTCCAGGGCCTGTTCACGCACGTAGGAAATAGCGCCATTTAATGGAGCCTCACCCGTCGCTTCGACGGTAATAGCCTCAGCACGGACAATAATCAGCGACAGGATAAGCAGGAAATAACGCATACACAGTGTCCTCCGGTGTTCTTTGTATCAGCCGTTTAAGTCAGCGGTTTTCAGCGCGAGCGCTCTGACAGCAACCCGCTCAGCACGTCGGATAAATCGCCGCTTCAGGCGATCACTCGATAAAGTAAAAACCGCCTTCCGGCATAGCTGCTTCGCTCTGCACCCGCTGGCGCTGGCTGGCAGCAAACTGACTTGCCCGCTCACCACCACTTAATGGCGCCCGGCAATCCACATTGAAGCGCTGGCTGTCCATGGTCTGCAGACAGTTACGGAAGCCCTGATCGATGACCATTTCCAGAACAGTTTCGACACTGCCATCAGGCATAACATCGGAGGAAACAACACGGGCACCGTGCATATAGGTTTCGACATAAGTGCGGAAGCGGTCGTTCTGCACCACCATGTCTTTCACTGTGGTACTGCCCTGAATGGAAGTACCGTAAACGCGTTCAGCCATGGCCCGGTAGGCGTCCATTTTGGATGCGCGGATCGCCATCAGACGACGCTGCACACTGGTGCGGTTCTTACTCTCTTCCATGGCACCGTAACCCACAACGCGCAGTACCATAGGCGCGATAGGGTCTACTTCCTGTTCGACCGGCTTGAAGAATGCCTCAGGCTCTTCATTGATATTCTGCTCTTCAAACAAAGCCGTGGAACAACCCTGCACGATCAGGGCAGACGCAGCCAGGGCTGCCAGTTGAGGCCATTTCATATCCGTCTCCAACGCAACAAACTCTCAGTAAGCATTGTGTCGGCAGGAGACGGAAAATATTTAGCCTCTGGCTGAATTTACCTGCACCGCCCGGTTATTACGGCGAAGCAGCCTCCGCAGCCAGCGGTCGGGCCAGTAATTCCATTGATAAAGTGCCAGACCACTCAACAGTGCCGCAGCCCCGGCCAGCGACGCGGCAGACAGGCGTTCGTCCTTCAGCCAGAAGCCCCAGAACACCGCCAGTACCGGTGCAATCAGCGTGATCAGAGTCACCCGCGAAGTCGGCAGGGATTTCAGCACATAAAAATAAAGCATAAAGCCCAGCAGCGAACCGAATATAACCAGATAGCCCAGCCCCAGCGCTGAGGTCATATCCCAGATCTCAGGAATATGTACGCCGAAAAATGGCATGGTCAGCACATACCCGGCGGAAGATACCCACAGCGTGCCACTGGTCTGCACCAGAGGATGTAAGCCCGCATTGGCTTTTTTCACCAGCACGGCGCTGGCAGCGAAGCAGATCACAGAGACCAGAGTCCCCAGCACGCCGCGCCACGCATCGCCATCAACACTGAGGCGTCCACTGACCACCAGCGCCAGTCCGGAAAGCGCAATCAGCAAGGCAAGAAAGCGTGCCGGGGTTAATTCGCGCTCTTTCAGCCAGATCCAGGCCATGGCACCGGACAGCATGGGCGCCAGCCCGTAAATCACAGAAATCAGACCGGAAGGAATAAAATGCGCGCCCCAATACACTGCCATCATTGCGCCATAAATCCCCAGACTACCGGCCAGATAACTCTTCAGTGCCTGAGAATGAAACGGCAGTCGCAGGCGTGCGATCCACAACAGCGGCAGTGACAGTACAGCACTGATCCACATCCGCAGGCTGACACCGGTATAAAAATCGAGTCCGTTAAGACTGAACTGAATAGCAATAGGCGTCGTCGACCAGATAACCACGACCCCAAGGTACGCCAATATAATCTGCATGTTTATTTTGTCCGGAAAAAGAGACGACAGCGGGGCACAAAAAAGGCCGCGACTGCGGCCTCAGGAATAATTAACTCAATAACTCCCCGGCCGCGAAAACGCACGCACAACCCAGCGCAGCTGTGCACAAGGTGCCAGGCGCTTCAGGGTGATGGACTCTGATGTCAGTTTAATGACAGTCAACATAGTGGTTTTCCGGGATACGGGTCATTAACGAAATTTGTACAAAAAGTAGCATACATGCCCTTACCGCTATTGGGCAAGGTCCGGATTTTGTGACTAAGCTTTTTCCACAGAGAGATGCTCTCAGTATTCCGCTTGCGGGACAGTCGGCGGAAGAAAGGACGGGATTAAATCAGGACACAATACAGGACTAACAACATGATAAAACGTTCCCTGCTGGCGACCGCAATCGCCGCGATGAGTGTGCAGGCCACCAATGCGGCACCTTTCCTGCCGATGGATGCACGCGGTCTGGCAATGGGTAACACAGGTGTTGCCAGCGCCCAGCGTGCTCATGCACCAGCCTATAACCCATCCCTGCTGTCACAGGGCTCGGATGATGACGATTTTGCCCTGCTGTTTCCGCAGGTCGGTGTCGATATCGCTGATGAAGAAGAACTGATTGATGAGGCTGAGAAAATCAGCGACGACATTTTCCCGGCATTTGAAGATGCCATTGAAGGTGCAGCCGGCGTCTCTGAGGGTCTGGATGCCAATCTGGATACACTGACTGCCCGCATCGACCAACTGGAAACAGCGCTGGGCACAGGTGACGCAAACCAGATAGCCACCGCCAACAGCAATCTGAAAGATGCTCTGACAACGGTAGACAGCGATCTGGTTCTGACTCAATCTGCCATTTCTGATCTGACCGGCTCCCTCGGCAAAATTTCCGGCAGCCCGCTGTCTGCGCGCCTTGGTGTTGCTTCTGCACTGGCTATCCCAAGTAAAAAATTCGCTGCCGCCATCAGCCTGCAGGGCTCTGCCAATGTTTCTGCACGTATTAATTTTGCCAGCCGCGACCTCAACCTGTTGGACAGCTATGTACCGGCGGCACAAGGCTACGTAAACGCAACCGAAGACGTAACCGACGAAATCGATTCCGCGACGGCAGACAATAACGTCGATGCCCAGGAAAGCTCTGATCTGCAGGACGCTGTTGATGCTCTGGGGGAATACAGCTACGAAGCCGATGACGGTACGCTGATCTTCTCGGACGGCGAACTGACTGATGAAGCCAGTAATGCCGACCTGACTTCAACCGCAGAATTCGTTGCCGTTGCCGTGGTTGATCTTGGTATTTCATTTTCCCGTGAATTTATGATCGCTGATGAAGCAGTCGCTATTGGTATCACGCCTAAGCTGCAGAAAATTATGACCTACCACTACGCTGACGAAGTGGATGGTTTTGACGATGTGGACGAGGATGATCTGGAAGATTCCAAAGAGGAATACAGCCACTTCAACATGGATATCGGTGCTTCATGGCGTTTTGGCGCAGACAAAACCTGGATGGTCGGTCTGGTGGCGAAAAACATCATGGGTGGAGAATTTGATTACGCCGATGCCGTGGTAACACCGAAAGATGAGGATGGTAACCCAACCGGTGAACCGTCTTATATTCTGGAAGGTGGTAAGGTTTCTCTCGATCCACAATTCCGTGCCGGTGTTGCTTACAGTGGTGAATGGGTATCAGCAGCGTTCGATATCGACCTGGTAGAAAACGACCCGGTAGCTTACGAAAGCGCCACTCAGTTTGCTTCCCTGGGGGCTGAATTCGACCTCTTTGATACCCTGCAGCTGCGTGCCGGTTACCGCACGAACCTGAGTGCGTCCGGTTCTGATATCGTGTCCGTTGGCTTCGGCTTATCGCCATTCGGTGTTCATATCGATATTGCTGGTATGGCAAATATTGATGATCCTGAATCCGAAGCAGGTGTCGCTCTGGAAACCGGTTTCTACTTCTGATTCCTGTTTCTGTTCCCGGAACATCGGGTTACACTGAAAAGCCGCTGCAGTGCAGCGGCTTTTTTATTGCCTGAACATAAAGCGCAGCAGCTATACGGATTCAATATGCAGATTTATCTGGTCGGTGGTGCAGTGCGTGATGCCCTGTTAAACATTCCGGTAAAAGACCGTGACTGGATGGTGGTTGGTGCCACGCCAGAAGAAATGATCGCCCTTGGCTATGAACAGGTCGGCGCGGACTTTCCGGTATTTCTGCATCCTCAAACCCATGAAGAACATGCCCTCGCCCGCACCGAACGTAAATCCGGCAAAGGTTATCAGGGCTTCGATTGCCGCTTCAGCCCGGATGTAACCCTGGAAGATGATCTGCTGCGCCGCGATCTCACCATTAACGCCATGGCGCAGGACAGCGACGGCAATATCATCGATCCTTACAACGGCCGCGCGGATCTTGATGCACGGCTTCTGCGCCACGTATCACCAGCGTTTTCTGAGGACCCTCTGCGTGTATTAAGGGTCGCGCGTTTCGCCGCCCGTTACGCACCTCTGGGCTTCACCATTGCCACGGAAACCATGACGCTGATGCAGCAGATGGTGAATGACGGTGAACTGGATTACCTGGTGGCCGAACGGGTCTGGACTGAAACCCAGCGCGCACTCGGAGAAAAAACGCCTGAAGTGTATTTTCAGGTATTGCGCGACTGCGGCGCATTAAAAACCTGGTTCCCGCAATTGGATGCGCTGTTTGGTATTCCACAACCAGAAAAACACCATCCGGAAATCGACTGTGGTATTCATGCCCTGCTGTCACTGCAGGCAGCTGCCGCACTAACCGATAAAAATTCCGTGCGCTGGGCTGCACTGACCCATGACCTGGGTAAAGCGCTGACACCCACCGAGGAATTACCACGCCATATCGCCCATGAAAAACGTGGTCTGAAGCCGATTAAAAATCTGTGTAAAACATTAAAAGCACCAAAGGAACATCAGGAACTGGCGCTGTTAAGCTGTGAATTTCATACTCATGTGCACCGTGCCTTTAAATTAAAAGGCGCCACGTTAAATAAACTGTTCAATCAAACCGATGCCTGGCGTCGCAAAGAACGCTTCGAAGATTTTCTGCTGGTCTGTAAAGCCGATGCCAGAGGACGGACCGGCCACGAAACAGAACCTTACCCGCAGGCAGATTATTGCCGCGCAGCATTTGCAGAAGCAGGAAAAATCAGCGCCAAAGATATGTTGGCCAAAGGCTTACAGGGTGCGGAGATTCGCGCCGGACTGGATGAGGCCCGTGGACAACACCTGCAGGCCTGGAAGGAAAGTGTGTTAAACGATGGCCAATATCAGCCAGCGGAATAACGCGAAACCGGCGCCGGTGCGACAGCAGGTTTTTCTTCAGCTTTAACTTCGACCAGGGGCTGGCGCTTAATCGCCGGCCAGAAATCACTCAGCGGCTTTTTGCTTTGCGGGTCCATGCCCTGCGGATAAATATCCAGCAGAGGACGCAACACAAACGCGCATTGGTAAATGTCCGAACGTGGCAATACCAGCCCGGAAAAATCACCACTCCAGTCGTTGTACAACAGAATATCAATATCCAGCGAGCGGCTGGAAAATTTCACCGCGTCCACAGGACGGCCAAAATCAAATTCCAGCTGCTTCAGCTGCGCGCGTAATTGCAGCAGGCTGCAATCGCATTCGATTTCCACCACCAGATTAATAAAGTCTGGCCCATCAAATCCCAGTGCCGGCGAACGGTACCAGGGCGATTCTTTAACCAGTCGATAATCTGCTGCCAGACGGGCGATACCCGCAGCAATATTCTGCTCAGCGTTCAGGTTTGACCCCAAACCCAGAAATACCCGTGCCATCAGCGATCTCCGCGCGGCCGCTCGCCACGTTCAATACTCAGTCCCACGACTCTGGCCTGCGGGACAACAGCGGGTTTTTCCACCTGAATACGTATCCACGGCATGCCGAACTCCTTCAATAATGCGTCAGCCAGCCTTTGTATCAGAGATTCGAGCAGCTGAAAGTTCTGTTCGCGAACAAAACGTTCAATAAATTCCGTGACCGCCTGATAATTCAGCGCATGAGTAAGATCATCGGTGGCTGCCGCCATGCGGATGTCCCAGGCCATTTCCAGATCAAACACCAGTGGCTGGCGGACCTGCTTCTCCCAGTCATACACGCCGATTACGGCATCAACCTTAAGATCGCGAATAAACACCTTATCCATGGGACACTCCATCCACCGAGGTCAGTGAGGTCATTGGCCAGCGTGGCACCACAGACACCGCTGTATCTGACTGCTCACCGGCTAACAGGCGCTGGGTACCGGCATAGGCAATCATAGCGCCATTGTCGGTGCAGAGTTCCGGACGGGGATAATAGACAGCGCCTTTTAAGGATTCCGCCGTTACGCGCAGTTTTTCCCGCAGATTGCGGTTAGCACCCACACCACCGGCGATGATCAGGCGGTTAATGCCGGTCTGCTGCATAGCGCGTTTGCACTTGATCGCCAGGGTATCGACCACAGCCGCCTGGAATCCGGCAGAAATATCGGCTTTATCCTGATCAGCAAGCACGCCATCTACGGCGCATTCGAGGATTTTTGTGCGGGTAAAGGTCTTCAGGCCACTGAAGCTGAAATCCAGCCCGGGACGATCGGTCATCGGACGGGGGAATTTAAAGCGAGTTGCATCCCCGCTGTCAGCCAGCTTGCTCAGCGCCGGACCACCGGGATACGGCAGGCCCATCATCTTGGCGGCTTTATCAAAGGCCTCACCGGCAGCGTCATCAAGAGATTCGCCCAGCAGCGAGTAACGGCCAATACCGTCCACCTGTACCAGCTGGGTATGACCACCGGAGACCAATAACGCAATAAAAGGGAATGGCGGCGGGTTATCTTCCAGCATGGGGGCCAGTAAATGACCTTCCATGTGGTGTACGCCAATCGCAGGGATATTCAGCCCCCAGGCCAGACTGCGCCCCATACAGGCACCGACCAACAACGCACCGACCAGCCCCGGCCCCGAGGTATAAGCAATACCATCAAGATCCTGCAGGCTCATGCCGGCTTCCGCCATGACTTCCTGTATCAACGGGCGGGCTTTACGGATATGATCGCGGGACGCCAGCTCAGGCACCACACCGCCGTATTCGGCATGCAGTGCAATCTGAGAGTATACCCGGTGAGCCAGTAAGCCACGCTCACTGTCGTACAGGGCGATGCCCGTTTCATCACAGGATGTTTCCAGGCCCAGAACCCGCATAAATAAGTACCCGCTTGCGCTGTAGATCAGAGAAAGCGCGCAATGATACTGCCGTGAAGAGGCTGATACCAGCGAAACACCGGGCTTCAGACTAAGATTTCAACGATTTAGTACCAGCCCTCTTTGCATTTCCCGGTTAAAGGCTATAGAATGCCCGCCCTCTGACTGGGGCCTGTGGTTCCCCTGTTGATAAAAATTGACTGAAATTATGAGTAGGTGATTGGATGCCAGCTGTAAAAGTTAAAGAAAACGAACCATTCGACGTAGCACTGCGTCGCTTCAAACGTTCTTGTGAAAAAGCCGGTGTACTGTCTGAAGTACGTCGTCGTGAACACTACGAGAAGCCAACCTGGGTTCGTAAGCGTAAAGCTGCTGCTGCTGTTAAGCGCCACCTGAAAAAGGTACAGCGCGAACAGCGTAAAATGACCCGTCTGTACTAATAACGGGTGGTCCAGAGGTTGTTATGAGCACAATCGTCGAAACCGTTAAAGCTGCTGTAAAAGATGCCATGCGCGCCAAAGACAAACCACGTCTTGGTGCTCTGCGCCTGATTACTGCGGAGTTTAAAAAGGTTGAAGTTGACGAGCGCATCGAAGTTGATGACGCACGCGCCTTAGTAATCCTCGATAAAATGACCAAACAGCGTCGCGACTCCATTGCACAATATAAAGATGCAGGTCGTGACGAACTGGCGGATGCCGAACAGTTCGAAATTGACGTACTGAGCGAATTCCTGCCAGAAGCCCTGAGCGAAGAAGAGTTGGCCAAACTGGTGGCTGATGCGATTGCACAGTCCGGTGCTGCAGGAATGCAGGACATGGGCAAAGTCATGGGCATCCTGAAACCACAAGTGCAAGGTCGCGCCGACATGGCGCAGATCAGTCAACTGGTTAAGTCTCAACTGGGCTGATTCTGCACAGGGTGACAAAAGCGCTGCTCATCACAGGTGAGCGGCGCTTTTTGCATTTCTGACACACAGGTTTCCCGTTGCTGCAGGCATTTCCTCAAATCGCCGGAGAGTATAAGCTCAAACGCTATGGCTGGCCGTATTCCACAATCTTTTATCGATGACCTTCTTGCCCGTGTTGACGTAGTCGACGTGGTGGACAGTCGCGTCAAGCTGAAAAAGACCGGCAAAAACTACTCCGCCTGCTGCCCTTTCCATAACGAAAAGTCGCCCTCTTTCACCGTCAGCCCGGACAAACAGTTCTACTACTGCTTTGGCTGTGGCGCGTCCGGTACGGCGCTTAAGTTTGTCATGGAGTTTGATGGTCTGAGTTTTCCCGATGCCGTGGAAAAACTCGCCACCCAGACCGGCATGGAAGTCCCGCGCGAACAGGCCAGCTTTGAAGTCCGCCAGGAACAGCAGCACCAGCCACTGTTCGACCTGATGCAGAAAGCCGGACGCTACTATGAGCAGATGCTGCGCGCCCACGAGAAAAAAGCCCGCGCAGTGGATTACCTGAAAAACCGCGGTTTATCCGGCAAAGCGGCAAAATTTTTCGGCATTGGTTACGCGCCGCCCGGCTGGGACAACCTGCAGAACTTTCTCGCAGAGAACGGCGATAAAGAAACCATTAAGCAGCTGGTTACCTGCGGCATGCTGATCGAAAAAGAAGACAGCGCCGACAACTACCGAACCTACGACCGCTTCCGCGACCGCATTATGTTCCCCATTCGCGATGCCCGTGGGCGCTATATCGCCTTCGGCGGACGCGTACTGGGGGATGAAAAACCCAAGTACCTGAACTCGCCGGAAACGCCCATCTTCCATAAAGGGCGTGAACTCTATGGCCTGTATGAAGCGCGTAAAATCCGCCAGAAACTGACCCGCATGGTCATCGTAGAAGGCTATATGGATGTGGTTGCCCTGGCTGAATTCGGCATTCACTACGCCGTCGCAACACTGGGCACTGCCACCAGTGAACACCACCTGCGCCGCCTGTTTAAAATCGTGCCGGAAGTAATTTTCTGCTTCGATGGCGACCAGGCCGGGCGCACCGCCGCTGCGCGCGCCATGGAAACCGTATTACCCGTACTGGAAGACGGCCTGCAGGCACGCTTCCTGTTCCTGCCCGATGGCGAAGACCCGGATACCCTGATCCGCAACGAGGGCAAAGACGCCTTCGAAAAACGCCTCAACAAAGCCGACCACCTGCCGGAGTTTCTGTTCGACCACCTGAAAGAACAGGTCGATTTTGACACCCTGGATGGCAAGGCCCGCTTCGACCAGCTGGCCGCACCGCTGATTAACCGCCTGCCGAAAGGCATGCTGCGCAGCCTGATGAAACAGCAACTTAAAGCGGAACTGGGTACAGACTCCGTGGCGATGGAAAAACTGGAAAGCCAGCCTCAGCCAGCAGCCCACGAAACCAGTGTTCCGGCCGCGGAAGTCCCGGGTGAACAGCCACCCGCTTACCTGCAGGATGAACCGCAGGAACCGGATCTGCCACACGTCGATCACAGTGCCGACACACTGGCACCGCTGGTGCACAAAGCACTGAACAGTCTGGTGAAAAAGCCATCTCTGGCGGAAGAGCTGGAGCTGCCGGATGCAGATCCGGAAAGCGAGTATGAGCGACTGCTGATCGAAGTACTGAAAAAACTGAAAAGCGCCCCGCAAAGCAACCCGGTCGGCCTGCTGATTCAGTGGATTGGCTCGCCGTACCATGCAGAATTGCAGCAGATAGCCTCCAACCAGCGCAGCCAGATCCGGCCAACTGCAGCTGACATCAGCAGCGTGCTGAAACAAATGAGCGCACGCAAACTGAGCGCCGAGCTGAACGTACTTGATGGTAAACTGAAACGCGGCGAAAAACTGAGCGACGAAGAAAAGACCCGGCAACGGGAAATCCGCCGCCAGCTACACAGCATCCACAAGAAACGGGCACGCATTTACCAGCAAAACAGCTACTGAAAACGACAGATTGGTTGCGATCCACCACATTTTTAAAGATTTTTCAAATTGCCCCTTGAGATCCGCGCCAATGCCCCTATATTACCCAGTCCCGCCAAATATGCATGGCGGACTGCAGCAGCACAGCACTCAACGTGACACAGAGCCAAGCGGCCAGCACCGGTAAATCAGGGCATATCTTCGCCATACCGGGCACAGACTCACGGGAACTGACCTTGCTGAAGAGAAAAAACAACTGACCAGACACCAAAGGTAACATCCGGTGGGAACAAGCTCGCCAGATGGTGGCCTAAGAGTCGGTTAAAAGTTATACTTCGGCGCTTTTCTTCCGCCTTTTTGAAATCGGAACACAGGGCTTTTATGTCAGCGAACACGCACCAATCCCGTCTCAAAGAACTTATCGCCAAAGGTAAGGAACAGGGTTACCTCACCTACGCTCAGGTCAACGACCATCTGCCAGACGATATCGCCAATCCGGATCAGGTGGAAGACATCATCCGCATGATCAACGATATCGGTATTCCGGTATCCGAAGTTGCTCCGGACGGCGAAGCGCTGTTTATGAGCGACGCCGCCGATGACGCAGCCGCTGAAGAAGCCGCCGCCGCCCTGGCCTCTGTAGAATCCGATGTAGGCCGTACCACCGACCCAGTGCGTATGTACATGCGCGAAATGGGTACCGTGGAACTGCTTACCCGTGAAGGCGAGATCGTTATCGCCAAACGTATCGAAGAAGGCATCCGTGAAGTGATGTCAGCACTCGCTTACTATCCAGGCGCCGTTAACGTCGTACTGAACGCATTCGCAGAAGCAGAAGAAGATCCGAACCGTGTGGGTGACATCTTCTCCGGCTTTATCGACCCGTCCGATGTCGATCCGGAACCGGGTCCACAGTCTGGTCCGGATGCTGCCACAGACGACAGTGATGATGACGACAGCGACGACGACAGCGATGATGACGACGACAGCGATGACGACGACAACAGCGAAGACAGCGGCATTGATATGGCTGAAGTCTCCCGTCGTTTCGGTGAGATCAAGGACGCTCACGATGCCGTAGAAAAAGCGCTGGAAAAACACGGCCGAGCCAACAAGAAAACAGAAGAAGCCCTCGAATCTCTGGCTTCTCTGTTTGCACCAATCAAGCTGACACCTAAGTATTTTGATCAGCTGGTAAATGAAGCCCGTGCGTCACTGGAAAACATCCGTACCCAGGAACGTCAGATCATGGTCATGATGACACGCAAGTGTGGCATGGACCGTAAAGACTTCATCAATGGCTTCCAGGGTAACGAAGTCAACAACGACTGGATCGAAGCACTGATTTCCGCCAACAAGCCGTATTCCAACAAACTGGATACCTACAAGCTGGAAATCTTCCGTGCGCAGAAGAAGATCAAAGCCGTTGAAGACCGTGTTGGCCTGACCATCCCGGAAATCAAAGAAGTAAACCGCCGCGTTTCTATTGGTGAAGCACGTGCCCGCCGCGCCAAGAAAGAAATGGTAGAGGCTAACCTGCGTCTGGTTATTTCCATCGCCAAGAAATACACCAACCGTGGCCTGCAGTTCCTCGACCTGATTCAGGAAGGCAACATCGGTCTGATGAAAGCGGTAGACAAGTTCGAATACCGTCGTGGTTACAAGTTCTCCACCTACGCAACATGGTGGATCCGTCAGGCGATTACCCGTTCTATCGCTGACCAGGCGCGTACCATCCGTATTCCGGTACATATGATCGAAACCATTAACAAACTGAACCGTATCTCCCGTCAGATGCTGCAGGAAATGGGTCGTGAGCCAACACCGGAAGAACTGGCTGAGCGCATGGAAATGCCGGAAGATAAAATCCGCAAAGTACTGAAGATCGCCAAAGAGCCAATCTCCATGGAAACCCCGATCGGTGACGATGAAGATTCGCATCTGGGTGACTTTATCGAAGATACTCAGTCTGAGTCTCCACTCGATACAGCCACGACAGAAGGCCTGACCGAAGCGACACGCTCGGTACTGTCTGGTCTTACCGCCCGTGAAGCCAAAGTACTGCGCATGCGTTTCGGTATCGACATGAATACCGACCACACACTGGAAGAAGTCGGTAAACAGTTCGACGTAACCCGTGAGCGTATCCGTCAGATCGAAGCCAAGGCGCTGCGCAAACTGCGTCACCCGAGCCGCTCTGATCACCTGCGTGGCTTTATCGACGACTAAGTCGACCGCCACGCCAAAAGCCCGCTTATGCGGGCTTTTTTATTGGAAAATCAAAGGGGTGGCGCTCAGAGTAACACCTGCTTATAATGCGCCTTCTGCAAAGGTTCAGCCACACCTTTGCAAGCCTCAGAGCTGTAACGCAATGGAACGCCACACAGGCAGCCAATACCAGCGCGACACAGACACAGAAAATGGGCCTGTAGCTCAGTTGGTTAGAGCACACGACTCATAATCGTTAGGTCCTCGGTTCAAGTCCGAGCAGGCCCACCATTTTCTTCACAGTGAATTCTGCATATGTGCGGTAATGCTCCTGGTGAGCAGATTTCTAGATAACTTGAGCATTCTGCCAGATTTGGCCTCAGTTTCTAGATAACTTGAGCACGCCAACCTCATCCATGAAAACCAAATCTCCCTGTAAGCCGCATCAATGCTGAGATTCTAGATAACTTGAGCAAGCCGCCGCACATTTACAGCAAATCAGCCGCATGTTCATCAAAACTACATTACAACCATGTCGACCAGCAGAAGCCACGGGCTGCCCAAGTTAGCAATAGATTCAACTTCAACTCACAAAAAACGACTTTAAAGAGAATCCGTGGTAGCCTCTATCGCTATTACTAAAACTAACGATTAGAGTCTTCCATATGATCCGCTGCCATCTCGCCCGCATGATGGGTGAACACAAGATGCGTATTGCCGACGTAGCCAGAGAGACCGGATTAAGCAGAGTCACCGTGACTTTGCTCTACAAGGAAACGGCCCAGAAAGTCGATCTGGAAGCCATCGAAAAGCTCTGTCTGCTGTTTGAGTGCCAGATAGGCGACTTACTGGAGTTAAAACACCAGTAAACAGGGAATGTTATGAAGTTTAACGAAGATACCCGCGTAAAGATTCCCACCATTCTTCATTTAATGAGGCTGGGCTATCGGTACCTGTCACTGAAAGAACAAAACTGGGACCTCGATACCAATATTTTCCCCGAGCTTTTCAACGCAGCAATTCTCAAAATCAATCTAGGTATTGAGCCGGATGATGTAAGCCGCCTGCTCGAAGATATTAAGTTGGAACTCGACAACGAAGACCTTGGCAGAGCTTTCTTTGAGCGTCTGACAGATCGCTCGAACACCAAGCTGATCGACTTTGAAAACTTCAACAACAACAGCTTTCATGTGGTCACCGAGCTGACCTGCCAGAACGGTGATGAGGAATTCCGCCCAGACATTACCCTGTTGATCAATGGTATGCCGCTGGTCTTTATTGAGGTGAAAAAGCCCAATAACCGCGAAGGCATTCTGGCCGAGCGCGACCGCATCAACAAACGCTTCCAGAACCCGAAATTCAAGCGTTTCGCCAATATCACCCAATTCATGATCTTCTCCAACAATATGGAGTATGACGACGGTGACCCGGAACCCGTGCAAGGGGCTTTTTACGCCAGCAGTTCCTATCACAAGCCGGTATTCAACTATTTCCGAGAAGAAGAGATACTGAACCTGACTGCGCTTCTGAAGCCGGTGTCGGATGAAGAAGAATTAAAAGTACTGAAAGATAACAACCTGGAAGTCATTCGCAGCAATCCGGAGTTTCAGACCAATAAGCAGCCAGAGCGCCCAACTAACCGTATCTGTACATCTTTGGTTAGCCGTGATCGCCTGGCATTCGTTCTACGATATGCACTGGCCTATGTGGCTGAGACCGATGGTCTGCAAAAGCACATCATGCGCTACCCTCAGATGTTTGCCACCAAAGCCATTGAGCGCAAGCTTGGTGAAGGCGTAAAGAAAGGCATCATCTGGCACACCCAGGGCAGCGGCAAAACGGCGCTAACCTATTACAACGTGCGCTTTCTGACGGACTATTTCCAAAAGCAGCAAGTTATTCCCAAGTTCTATTTCATCGTAGACAGACTTGACCTGCTACAGCAATCCCAGCGGGAATTCACAGCACGCGGGTTAACGGTGCACACCATTAACTCCCGTGATGCCTTTGCCAAAGACATTAAAGCCACACAAGTAATTCACAACCATTCCGGCAAGCCGGAAATCACTGTGGTAAATATCCAGAAGTTTCAGGATGACCCGGATGTCTTGTCTACCAAAGACTATGACATCAACATCCAGCGTATATTCGTTCTGGACGAAGCGCACCGAAGTTACAACCCAAAAGGAAGTTTTCTGGCCAACCTGTATCAGTCCGATCCTAACGCCATCAAGATCGCGCTAACCGGCACGCCACTGATTGTTGACGAAGACAAAGCCAGAAAGAACCCCGATTCCAAAGCCATCAGCTCCAAGCAGATCTTTGGCGACTATATCCACAAGTACTACTACAACGCCTCGATCGCCGATGGCTACACCCTGCGCCTGATTCGCGAAGAGATCGCCACCAACTACAAAATGGTGCTGCAACAGGCCTTGGAAGATGTAGAAGTCCAAATGGGGGATGTCGATCGCAAGCTCATTTATGCCCACCCGAGCTTTGTCGAACCCATGCTGGATTACATCGTTACCGACTTTGAAAAAAGCCGTGGAGCACTTAACGATGCCAGCATCGGTGGCATGGTCATTTGCGACAGTTCCGATCAAGCCAAAGAGATGTACAAGCTCTTCGGTGAGAAATACGCAGTAAACGGGTTGCTCGATGAAGCAGTAAACGAAGCCAATGACCCCACTTATAACCTTCCGATGGTGGCGGAAGACTCCCCGGAATATGCCGTTGCGGGCACAGCACCCGATAACGAACCAAGCGCCGGCCAGAAAAAGACCAACCGAAATAAAGTAAAAAGTGCGGAACTGATCCTGCACGACATCGGCACCAAAGAAGAACGCAAAGACTGGGTAGAAGACTTCAAAGCAGGCAAAATCGACTTCCTGTTTGTCTATAACATGCTGCTCACGGGCTTTGATGCCAAGCGCCTGAAAAAGCTCTATCTGGGCCGGGTCATCCGTAAGCACAACCTGTTGCAGGCACTCACTCGGGTTAACCGCACCTATAAGGACTTCCGCTACGGGTACGTGGTGGATTTTGCCGACATTCGTAAAGAATTTGATGCTACTAACAAAGCCTACTTCGACGAGCTTCAGTCGGAACTGGGCGATGAAATGGAGCACTACTCCAACCTGTTCAAATCACAGGAAGAGATCGCGGCAGAGATAGATCATATCAAAGACGTGCTGTTCCGCTTTGATACCGAAAACGCCGAAATCTTCACCGACCAGATCAGCCAGATTCAGGACCGTGAAACTGTACTCGCTCTGAAAAAAGCGCTGGAAAACGCCAAGAGCCTGTACAACCTCATCCGCTTGCAAGGAGACTACGAGTTACTGGAACAACTGGACTTTGCCAAGCTCAATATCCTCTATCGGGAAACCTGCAACCACCTCGACATGCTCAACCTGAAAGAGAGCATCGAACAAGGCACCGACACCGCCAACCTGCTGAATGTCGCACTTGAAGATGTGGTGTTCCGCTTTACCAAGGTGGGCGAAGAAGAGCTGGTATTGGCTGACCAGCTGAAGAACACCCTGCGCCAAACCCGCGAAGCTCTGGCAAGCAACTTTGATCAGCAAGACCCTAAATTTGTCAGCCTGAAAGAAGAACTGGAAAGGCTATTCAAGAAAAAGAACCTCAGCGAGGTCACGCAGGATGAAATGGTCGCCAATATCGACGCGCTCAATAAGATTCACGATCGCGTGAAAGAGCTGAACCGCCAGAACAATCAACTGCGACAGAAGTACCTGGGCGATGCCAAATACACCCGTATTCACAAGCGCTTGCAGGAGCGCCAAGAGAATAAGAGCGATATATCAGAGAACGAACGCAAGATTTTTGAAGCCCTGACCGGCGTAAAACAAGACGCCGACGAACAGGTGCTGAACAACAGCCAGATACTGGATAACGAAAGCTACTTTGAACGCCAGATGATGCCTTTAGTCATTCGACGTTTCAAAGGTGAGCAAAACATACCACTCAACGCCGACGCCTCAAGATTCATTAATCACCTGGTGGTCGCAGAGTACCTGAAAGAATTCAATACCGGCGGTAGAGCCTGGTAAATCATAAGAGCCGTAAGAAATGGTAGAGCTAGAATTTCAACAAAAAACCAAAGCGCTGATCGACAGCCTGAAGAACATCTGCGCCCACTATGGATTGGGCAACGATGGTAATGAATTCAAAATCATTACTCAGACCTTCTTGTACAAGTTCCTGAACGACAAGTTCGCCTATGAGGCAAAGCAGATAGACGAAAAGGTCGCCAGCTCGGAGAAATGGGAAGAAGCCCTGGTCGCCATGAGCGAAGACGAGTTGGAAATGCTGCAACTACAAATGGGCGGAGATACCGCGCGTTTAAAGCCTCATCACTTTATCAGCTACCTGTTCAGCCAGCAGAACGCGCCAGACTTTGCCAAACTGTTTGATGACACACTACGTGACATTGCGCAAACCAACAACGACGTGTTCGCCGTAAAGACCGACGGCGGCGCTAAGGTGGTGCTGTTTGATCGTGTCAGCGAATATATTGCCGATGAATCCAAGCGCGATGCTTTTTGTCGCGCCATCATCAACAAGCTGGTCGAGTTCAGCTTTGAGCGCATTTTCACCCAAAAATTCGACTTCTACGCCACCATCTTTGAATACCTGATCAAAGACTACAACAGCAATTCCGGCGGCAAATACGCTGAGTACTACACACCCCATGCGGTGGCCCGCATTATGGCGGCGATTCTGGTGCCTGCCGACCAGCAAGGCAAAGTGAAGAACGTCAGTTGTTACGACCCATCTGCCGGTTCCGGCACCTTGTTAATGAA
>MDSZ01244456.1_pt1 | contig 93156 bp, 107 predicted proteins | sample 811201 | NCBI WGS metagenome assembly MDSZ01 (sample SAMN05326647, study PRJNA326480) | marine metagenome | isolation source: seawater | place: Indian Ocean: North | collected 2010
CTTCATCGCAGGCTTGGCCTCAGGCGCTTTAGCCTTAGGCTTCGGCTTGTTCGAGGGAGTAATTGGCAGCAATGGAGTAGGTGGCAGCAATTGCGTTTCTTTAAGAGGCGGATCTTTTTTGGGAGACTCTTGTCTGCTACTGACAGGTTCTCTTTTTATCCTGCTGGCAACCGCACTAGCGTCCTCTTTTCTTTGACCCCTTGAAAATTCATGAATTGCGGCTCTTCTCTCTTCCGAGCTCAAGCGTCGACCTAGTTCGTTTTCGATAGCCACAAGAAATTCAGCAAGATTCCTCTCTGCTTTTAATGCGGATATTCTCAGAGCTGTTATAGCCTTAAAGGCTTTTGCCCAAAAAGCTTCGTCATCCAAGAACGTCGGCTCATCATCTTCCGCATCTGCTTTTTTGAAAGCTAATTCAATTTGTTCTTCGAACCAACCTTCTGTTAGTTGGGTTGGGTTTGTGTTATCATCATAAAAAGCTCTGCTTAGTTGGGTAAAGAACTCATCTACAGCGATAAAGCTATCTTTAGGCCAAGAGCCACCGGAGGGGAATCCTACAATGTTGGTGTTCGAAAGCTTGTTTCGGTAGACAGAAAAGAGCTTATCAAGCTCTTTTGCCTCCATATTTCTAAGGTTTTTGGCGCTCATATCTGAGCCTTTTAACAGCCTATCTAAGATATCATAGTTGTCATTATAGATGTCCATGACGGTTGTACCCCCTCCTAGGAGGCCTGCCACGCCCGCAACGATCCACCAAATAGGAATTGCAGCCTCCTTGGTGAGTCCATACACTTCTTGACCCTCTATTACAAGGCCCTTCTGAATTAGAGTATCAGCTAAAACCTTTATTTTATAATTTATATCTTGATTCATTTTTATTCCCTTGATAACTAAAGTAATTCTACTTACATGTTGAAAATATATTAGTAATTTTTAAATCAGTAATCCCAACCAGGCACCGTTACGTCTCCGGGCTTTGTATGGCACCTTACATAATACGGCAGCCTAAAGAGACTAAGGTCGTTAAGATACTCTTCTTGGCTAAGTATAGCCCTAATAAAGAGCGTGTCTCTAGGAACTAAGTAGTCTCCACCATTTGCCCAGCTATGAGATGGAAAGCCCTTTTTGTGAACAATCATAGATGCACTGGTAATAACTCCGCCCTCTGCCCATACCGTTCTCCACGTTGAATCTAGCGAGTCTATCTTTACAAGGCTGTTATCCGTGCGGAGAACCTTGGAGCTGCTTGGATTCCAGGACGAATGCTCTACTCTGGCTGTATTTATAAAGAATTTAAAGTTTTTGTTTCTATTTAAACCTTTTTTTATAATTAAAGATAGTTTTTCTATTGCGTTTTTTATAAATATGTCATCCGCATCTAAATAGCATATCCAATCGCCTGTAGCGACCTCCACACCTCTTGCTCTTGGGCTTCCAGGAATTCTATACTTTACTTTCGAGCTTTCTTCCTGCATAGTAGAGCCTGCATGGTCGTCTATCATGTCAAAGATAATTCTTTCCTCTTGCTCGAAATGTTCTTCGTATAATGCCTTGGTTATTTCACAGCCGTCTGAAATAATTACAAGCTCCCAGTTTGGAGAGGATTGGTTTATTACAGAGTTTACTGCTCTAATAAACTTTTCCTCTGGATTAGATCTTGCTCCAGGATAATCCTTTAGATAGGACTGCATTACTATGCTTATTTTAAAGCCTTTGCTCATAATGGATTACTCACCTTTAAGGTTCCATTTTGGATTTGTGGCAGGATGTCCGATATTTCCAACTAACTCTTCTCTACCTCCTGTGGCAAGATAAAAGTTTGATTGATTTGGCCCAATCCGACGCTGCACCATCCTTCCGCCTTCATTAATAGTTTCATCGGCCATTTGGGTGAGCCATTTCGTGCTTCCCTTTTCCCTATAACCCTTCACTTCTCCGCTGGGGCCCCTCAGCTGCTCCCAGTTACCCAGCTCATAAATAGGATCCATCATAGCCGCCTGAGGCACCTCGGGAGGAAGGTTATCCATAGGCAAGTCTGTCTGGTCAACAAGCTGGTTAAGCAGTCTTTCTACCTCTGGGTCCTCCTCAAAGCCTTGAGGCTTATCCATAGGCAAGTCTGTCTGGTCAACAAGCTGGTTAAGCAGTCTTTCTACTTCGTCTTGCTTCTTAGGGTTTTGAAGCCTAGGAATATTCCGCCTGAGGTTCTCAAACGCTTCAGCTCTTTGTGCTCTAGGATCATTTTCTTTAAGCGGGTCGGTTAATTCATTTAAAATTCTTTCACCTCGCATTTGTTCTTTTTGCTCTGAGCTAATATTCTTTCTTAGCCCACTTCCATCTAGAGCTATACCAATCCTGGCACGGCCACCTCTAAGGTAGTCTTCAAGCAAGTCCAGCATCCCCTCTAAAGTTGGCCTGTAACCATTAACGTTGGGGCCCCAAAACTTAGCATTACTAGCCCAATCGCTTGACGCAGCTGCGGCTTCTGACTCCTTAGCTCCAGCGTTAAGGAGAAACTGCTTAAAGTACGAATTAATATTACCCCAACGATTACTGTTGGGGTTCAAATCGCCGTCCCGTATCGACACATTATCTTTTTCGAGAACTTCTCTTAACAGCCTTTTAAATCTACCAACGTTAAGGCTTGCACTTTTAACGATTCTATCTAGCTCCGTCGCCTCTTTAAAAAGACCCTTAGAGTCAAGCTCGTTAGCTATACTGTAAAGAGTTTTAATATTTTTATAATTCATGCTCTAGCTCCTTATATACTATGCAATTTGCATTAACAAACAAAATATTAGCAAAAATGGGTCAATTTACTTGTTGAAATAAGATAATCCAGATTTGTTAAGCCTATCTTCTAAACTTTGGATAAAACCTTCAAAATATTCAGCGTTCTCTTTGCCAGTTAAATGTAACAATTTTGTTATAAATACTACAGCGTTTTTTCTTTTGCCTTCAGATCTTGTTATACGCTGAAGAAGATATATTCTTAATATAGATGATTCAATTTCAATATTGGAATCTTTTGTTATAAGCCTTTTGTATACTTCTTTCAGGTATGATTCTACTTCTTCTCTTTCATCTACGTTGGATAAAAACTTGGATATTTCAGTTATTATATTTAAATATTCTTTATTGTCCGAAACTTGCATATAAATCCATTCTGTTTAAATTATAACTTTTAATCTAAACTATATATTATCTTGCTTTATTAGCAAAAGAATTATGCTGCTACTAATACAAAATAATAATTAGTGGAGGTAAACAAAGGTGAGTAGATTAAAGAAAGAAATAACAGCAGTATGTGCGTTTATATTCGTATTGCCGATAGCATTAGGTGGGTGTACATCTTCAAAGCATATTGTGAAAAAAGCCCAAACCCCCGTTGAGAAAGAGTGTACTTCTTCTTGCGCTCTTATGAGTAAGTGCTCAAGAATTAGTTACAGTGAGCATGAAAAACTAATGTGTATAAAACAATGTTCTGAAACAAATCCTATTTTGAGAGCCATCGTATCAGAGTGCGCCTCCAAGGTTTTTTCTGAAAGCTGTAATCAGCAAAAAATGGAAGCTTGCGTTTCTCATAAGTTACATAAACTTAGATCTGGCAGGTAATTCAACACCCAGAGGGGAAGATGTCTGTCAGCAGAATTGCATTATCTCCAATCTCGGAATGCTTCCAGTATTTTCTATTCAGAACGTTATAGAGAATTTTTAAATTAATTTTGCTTTTCTTTGAGCCTAAGAATTTTTCAGCCTGAAGGTGTGGCTTTCCCCACTTTCTCACTAAAATGTGGACCTCTTGATCTTGTGATAAGCTTTTCATGCATCATTCGAAAGCTCTTTTGAGCCAGCTTCCGTAACTTGCATCAGACCATAGAATGGCTTTTGGTTTATTTGAACAAAGACTTCCTTCTTCAGAGGCAGACATTAGCGCACTACCTCCCGCAGAGTGTCCTACAAAAACTATCTCAAAATTATTGATGCGTTCGCCATGTTTTGTTTCGGACCATTCATTCAACCTATTTTTAGCTTGATCTATAAAGTTAGTCAGCTCACCTTTCTTCCTCCAAACCCTGCCCTGCCTCCCTCTGGGAGTGCTGGTATTGATCGACCAAGGCATTTCTGGTATAGCTAAGGCTATAGAGTTACCATTTTCTACTAGGTCGTTTAGTTGTGGTATAAGTCTTTTTTCAAATGTCCTTTTCCCAAAGCCATTGAGTCCATGAAACCAGATTACTAAAGTTATACTTTCTGAATCTGAGGTATCCGGAACTATAAGAATTGCATCTCTGCTTTTGTTTTTATGCTTAAGATCATTAGAGGTAATGCTCCAAATCCATGAAGAAGAGCTAAAAGAAGCTTTGCTCAGAGCCTTCTCCCATCTTTTTGTGGTGGCTTCATAAGCTGCAAGTCCAACATTCACATGGGTCTTATAAGAATGGCTCTTTTCAATAGTTTTTTTCTCGTTATTTTTGGCTTGTGCAAAAGCATCGAACGATAACATGCAAGCTGCAATGGGCATAATAAATAAAAACTGTTTTATAAAAATCTTCATAAACCTTCCTTCTTGGATATACAGGTTATACTGGAAGTTATAATATAATGAGTTTTATTTTTGAATAATCCAATCACTTAGAAGAGTTGGGTCAGAGCAGGTTTGGATTCCATAAGATTGAATTTTCGCTTTTACAGAATCCTGCAGATACTTTGGGACATCTGCCTCAAAAAATGGAAGATAAAGCTTGTCGGCCCAAGAAACATTATAATCCTTAAGTTCCTCTAGCTCAGCGTGATTATACACTCCCCCTTGCTGTAACCAGACCCATATATGAGGCACTAGAATTTTCTTTTTAGAAAAATGCTTTAAAGACTTAGGTGGATCCCCAGGAAGATGGAGGCCGTGAAGAGGCCCTTTTCTGTAGCACTTCACACATCTGTTACAAGGAGTGCCTCCGGGACCTCTTATACAGTATGATATAAACCTCGAAGCTTTACTGCTAAGTGCTATTTTTGTTGTAGATATCTCAGTTAAACCAGAGACCGGAAAAGCGTAATGTAGTCCTGCCTTGTTATAGCGGTCTCTAATGATTTTTTTTACTTCAAGCGTTTTGTCATTAACCCTAGGGTTGAGATGAGTTTCTATACAATAACCACTCGCTATCGTTTTCAAGTTATAATAGTCGGCAAAAAGCACTGCACCTACTGAGAAGGCAGAGAACCCCCAAAGGCCTATCGATTTTTTTCCATATTCTTTACTAATTTTTTCTATATTTGTTTTTATAATTTTATGCGGAGAGTAGCACCTTATAGCATTTGAGCTGTTTTCATACAGATCTCTTTTTATATAAGATTCGTATTGCAACTGAATTGGTATTGCTGATGGCAGCAACTCAAATGCCGCCATAGAATCAGACCCCCCTGAGTAATCGCAACCTATATTATCTCCGAAGTCTCTTCCTCCAACGGCATCCCCTACCTTTTCGTACTTAGGATGCTCAAAGAGCAGCCATTCAGCAAGGCTGAGTAAGGCTGCATGTGGCATCTCAAAGTCTTCAGGCACCTCAAACCATATTTTTATCTTTGGCGAGCTTAAAGTAAGTCTGCCGCCCTCTAATGACCACGCGCTCATAGATCGCCTCCTTTTTTGCACATTTATAGGTTATTATTAATAAACGTAGAGTTTAGTAGACCGCCTTTTTGTGTGGTCAAAAGGAGCAATAAAATGAGTGATTTTATAGAAGAGGTGCTAGGCTTTCTTGTTGAGGCCGGAGCATCTATAGCAGACCTTTTGGTCTTAAGTTTAGGTTTTGTAGTAGACGCTGCTGTTATACTACACACTGAAATGCCCAGATTAGAAGGCCTACTGGTAGGTGTTTTGTTAGCATGGGCAATGTCCAAGAGGGATAAGCATCCTGTTATAAAGGCTATTGGAGCTCCTCTTAAGATTGTTTTAGATATACTTGATCTTGCCGCAGAAAAGGGCTCTTCTTTGCTTAAAAGAGGAACCGCTTTTGTTTTCGGCTGGGTAAAGAGGCCTTTTGCATTTATCTTTGATAAAGCAAAAGCCGCATATGATAAGCTTATCAAAAAACTTGGAGAGATTAAAGAGTTTTTGTCAAAATAATTTTTGAATAAAGCTAAATTAATGAAGGCGGGGCCAAAAGCCCCGCCTTCTGCTCTTTATGGTCTAATCGTACCTCTTTGTTATACTTTTAGAGAGAATTATTACAAAAAGAGCTTTCTTTAATCTCCATGACCATGGTTTGTGTACCAATCTTCGTCATATTGCTTTCCAGGAATATTAAGCTTTTTTGTACGAATATCAGAAATAGATTTTTTTAGATCTTTTAACTCATCCTGAACTTCAGAAACCTTATTATCTAAGTTTTTCAAGCTTTTTTCAAGATTCTTTATTTTCTGTTCCATTTGTTCTCTGTCGCTATACTCTATAAGTACCTCTTCACCCATAGCTTACGACCCTCCATATATAACTAGAAACTAATTAATAAGTTATAAAATTTGTGTATGACGACTAAAGCTTATAAAGTAAAAACAACAATAAAGGTACTCCCAGCCCTATGGTTAATGCCCAAAAAAGATTATCTGAGTCATCCCACCACGATGGTTTGTAATCCGGGTTATCCCGCCTGGGAGATCTTTCAGGAATTGGTCTGGCGTTATTTGGATCAAAGTCTTCGTCAACAGTTGTCCAAAACTCCCAAGCTATTCCGATATCTTCCCACTTCATTTTACAGGTTCCGTCCTCATTCCAGTCCGAGCCCCATGAGTTTCTTATTATTAAGCCCTCTTTGTCATACCCTATCACTGTCATGGCGTGACCACCCTGAAAGGTATCTCCATCGCCTTGCACCCACATCTCCCCTTTGTAGTTGTACACAGGAACAGCAATAAGCATAGGACCGTTTAAAAATAAAGCTTTTTTGATCAACTCTATATCATGGTCTACTTTTGAGTATTCTTTTATTCTGTATCTTATAGACTTTTTACAAAGATCCTTGAACCGGTCATCACTAAATAGGTCAAACTTTGATATATTCTTGCTAACATATGGCAGATCTTCTTCGAAAACAGAGCCTATGTGAAGCATTATGTGCATTAAGTCCCTTGGAAACATACCTTCGTGAAGGCCTTCTTCTCTATCATAAATATGGTCTGACCTCAATCCATAGGTCCATGCGGCAGAAAAGCGTTTCCACGAACCCTCTTCCGCTTTGTTATGAAAGCTATGAATACATGCTGCAACTTGAGCTGCACAAGATCCGTATCCGCCCTGATCCTCTTCCTCTATATCATCTCCTATAAGGAGGAGCTTGCCTGGAAGTGCCTCAGTTACTTGATCAGCTTTTTCTGCAAAAAGGTAGTCTCTATTATCTTCGGGGCTAGGTCCCAGTAGGTTTGTTTTATATTTATTATGCATATTATGTCTCCTTTGTTATACATCCCATTTTCTAAAAAATTTAGCTGTTAATACCCTCTTGGGGTCATTGTGTTTAACGAACGCCAAAATAACCTCTGCATGACGATTGGATCTGGGCGGAATATGCCCTTTAACAAGCCCATCCTTAGTTATAATAGGCCTTTCCCATGATCCTATATGAAAAAGAACATTGGGTAAGACAAGTTCTGATAGCTTTGGATGAAATAAAGCAGGCTTACCAGTCATTGCCTCATAGAAAGGTTTTGCATGATTTTTTAGATGAAAATCATCCTTAAACATTTGAAGTATAGAGTAATAATTACTTTTCTCTTCAAAGCACTCTTTGAAGTTCACGCTAGTCCTAGTGCTTTCTTTTGAGCTAAGGTCTGCGAGAAGAGTTTCGTCCACCTTCAGGTTGGAGGCCCAGCGACTAATGTGCCCAACATAGTATTTTGTAAGATCGGTCTGCGGATTCCATATAAAGAAGTAAGAATTTTTTACATACCTTCCAATTTTTATCAAAGGAATTGAAGCAGCACTTCCTCCTACAAAGAGAATCTTTTCGACCCCTCTTTTCGAAACAATGTTGTTAATCTCTGAGGCTATATTTATGATAATATCCTCTTCTTGGTAAGGCGAAGTATACCAGGCGACCCTTAGTTCGTCAGCCAAACTTAGCAGCGGGTCTGATACAAGAAGAAAGTGCGCAGCATGTTTGCTATATTTTTTTGCAATTGACATTCCGTTATAGTATGGAAACATGGAGCTACCGGCAGCTCCGTGTAGATAAACAACAAGAGCGTTGCTTCCTGCTTTTTTTTCAAAAAATCTAAAAAATAAGGGCAGTTTTTTTTCACCGCTCTTCCACGTTATATCTTTTGAGTATTCTATCATAAAGCCTCCTGCAGATTGGTGCAGGTGTATTTATTTTATTAATAAATTAAATCAACTCAACAATGAACATTGGGGCATACATTTCTATTTTACAAAGCGCCTTTATTCCAAACTTTTCCTCTCGCTCTTTAATAGGTTTGCCGTCTTTTATTATAAGCCTGTGTGTAGCGCTTAATGCATTGAAAGCCATATACTTATAACCTCTTGCCCTTACCTCTTCTGTCAGCATGTTTATTAGCCTTGGAACAATAATTCTGTGAGGCTTATCTACCAAAAAGTTTGATACATAAAAAATCTTTTTATCGATAGCAAGCTCTGCAATCTGCTTTAAAAATGTGTAACTATCTGATAGGCAGTCTTCCGAGTAACACTCCATTGATTCAAGTAAAGCTTGAATATCTTCTTCATCATAATCATCAGGAACTCCAAACTGATCCTCTGCATCCAACTCAAATCCGTACAAATAGCCTCTCACTTCTTCATCATCACCGGTGTAGACCACGCCTGAGGCTCCAGGCTGACGCATATCATCTAAGATATCTTCATGATCTTGGGCATAGCCTTGAGAAAAATATTTTTCTTCTAAAGCTTCCATTTGTTCTGCTATAGATTCTGACACATCATCTTTTAAGTTAGTGATAAAAGCAGACTCTTTTATCAAGCCTTGTTCGCTAAGCCACAAAGATAAAGCTTTCAGCCTCACTGGTATTGAGCTATCGATAGCCTGCTTCCTCTTAATGCTTCTTGTCTTTTTGGGGAGCAAGTCTGAAATGTCTGGCACAATAAAGTTGGGAGTAAGAAGGTCTATGCTGCTCCTTGAGCTCCAGTCTGTATACTTTTTGCTCACAGAAAAATTTCTAGGATCTCTATCCATTCTCTTTTTCCCAAAATCATCAGTATTAATTTTCGAATACCCAGAGCCAGATAAAAAGTTTTCTACATTATAAACCTTTTTTGCATACTCTGCAAGCATAGCATATAACATTTCCAGACTCTTTAGTCCTTTTGAATAAATTTTTCTTACAACATTTCTGTTGTGCTCGACGTTGTCGAGAATATAAGAGTTAGTTTCCGGCACATAGTGAAAATAGCTTTGAGAGGCAAGCTCCCAGGAAGATTCATCTTTTATCTCTAAAACCAAAACTCCGGCCAATGGGTTTATATACGAATCCACTGCTGCTGGCTCACCAAGGCCCCCAAGCCTCTGACAACACCCTGTTTCTGCACCAACCCTGAAGTGGTATGGATCAAAAGTTTTTAAAACCCTAAATCTAAAACCCTTAGATGGAACCTCCCAGTTTAAATTAAATAAAGCTGGATCTTTAGGTCTAACTCTTTCGTTAAAACGAGATAAGGCTGATGATTCTTTTATGGCAGTAAGGGTTGTGTCGACAACTTCTAGCGTTTGTCTTAAATTAGTTTGAAAAAATCTTTCTTCTTCAGATAATCCTTCTAAATTTGGACTTATCTTTACTCCTTCACGACATGCTCTGTATGCTTCTCTGAGAACTTTTATAGAACCAGGTGGAAGCATTCCTGTTTGCCTAAGCATCTCTATTTGGCCCTTGTAATCTCTTCTTATTTTTGCTAGACCACCCATCCGTGCAAGGTTTGTACACATTTCAAAGTATTTTTCTACTGTAGCATTTGTTCCAAAGTTTTTAAAATTTACATCATTTAGAATTTTTTTATAAAAAGACATGGGCATATTTGCGGCAGTATTGTGAGCAAAATCAGATATTTTAACTAGAGTTTTTAAGTCTGACTCTAAATTGACAGTATCTTTAAATATGATTGGCACAAACAGCTTAAACTCAGAGTTTCCATAATTTCTGTTCCTATGTTTTTCTAAAAATTTAGAACAAACGTTATAAATTCTCCGCACCTCTTGGGGGTTATCAAGCTTAAGCTTTTTTCTTATTAAGTAAGTTACCGTACCCGCTTTGTCTCTTTTGATTTCATTCTCCTGAACGCCTCCGTTACTCCAAAATTCTTGAATTGGATCTTTTATGTGAAAAAAATGTCTATTCATCTTAAAGAAAAGTGGGTTATGTACAACTTCTTCTATGGTTTTATCTGCACTATCACGAGAATCATTTATCCAGCCTTTAAATAATGTTAGAGCAAAATCCTTAGACTTAGATCCTCTAGAGTTTCTTATTACCTTGTTTATTTTTCTCGGCCCAACAGACTTAAATGCATTAAGCCTTCCAGAAAACATTCTTCTATACACCGCTATCCCAGCCAAAGCTTCTAACTGATCCTTGGCAGGAATTAAGTTTTCTTTATATATGCTAACTAAAGCGTTTAGAGAGTTTATTGCTTCAGTTAAATCAGTGTAATTTTCATCAACTCTGTGCTCTATAGGTTGTGCCCCGCTTTCAGTAACAGCTAGCTCCTGAAGCATTTGTCTAAAGGTTTCAGGCGACATCACGGGCACAGAAGGAAACGCTTCTAAGAATTTAGAGGGATTTTGAGTTATGCTTCCGGAATAAAAAGTTCTATTCGTAAGGGCCATGTCAGAGTAATATTTGTCACTAAGATTATTTAAGTTGCTAAGTTGTTTTTCATCTAAGGATCCCTTAAATTTTTGCCAAAAACTAGAGGCTATTCTAGAGGGAGCTGTTCGCCTGCCTGTATATACTTCTGGAACGATATCTTCTCCGAAATACTTCCTGGCAATATCCGTTGTAAGTTCATCAGTTAAATTCCAGCCGTCTAATAATTCAACAATATTTCGAAGGCCCTCAATATATTTCCACTGAAAGTTTTGTATGGCCTTATTAAACATAAGGGATACTTCAACTGCTTCGTCTTTAGAGTTATCTATATCTCCCGATATAATGCCTTGAATTCTTGTTTCTGCAGATTCTTCTAAGTTTAGATCGTACACAGCAGAACCATGCTTTGGATCGCCAGTCGAACCTATTATTTTTGTAATATTACTGAAGCTTTCGTCTGAACCAAAACGACTATAAGCGAACCTGTTAGCATATGGGTCTGCAAAGCTTTTTCCTGTAATTAAAGGCTGCGAAAACAGTCGCTTAAAAACAATTTTTTTAATATCAGATATGTTATTATTTACAGCATTAGTTATTGAAAAGTTAACTCTCTGATATGGATCAAGCCCCTCTTTGTTGTATTCTCCGAATCTAATTTTGCCGGACTCCACCATATCTTTTATCGTATTTGTAACAGTATACTCTAAGTTTGGAAGCCTGGATGTATTATAAAGAGACTCCACAATAGATAGAACCATTTTTATTCTAAGGCTAGATTGAATGCTAGATACTGTATTTTTATTATATACAATAAACTTTGGATAAACCAAAACAGACCTAAGGTCTTGTCCTCCATACTCTCCAGAAATCTCGTTCCACCTATCTATTAAAAGTTGTGCTTTTGCGTTTAGATCTTCTATTTTTGCAGAACTACTTTCTTTTAATTCATCCCAAGTTTTTTTCCTAGGACTACTTCTATAGTCTGACTTAGAATCAGCCATAGTCTCTTGAATCAAATACCAATCTTTATAAAACTCTTTTAGCACAGGCTCTTCTTCTTTGAATATTTCAGATACAAATTTCTTCGATATATCTTCGCCTATGCTTTGTATAATTGGATTATAAAATTCTTCACCAAACCTCTGCAACGGCCTGCGCGTCAGAAGGTTTATCATATCTCCAAATTTTTCTACAACTTCGTAAAATTTTATTTTATTGTGAAATATTTCATTTATATCAAATAAGCTTAGCCCCTCTCTCTCGCTCTGCTCATCGCGGGCTCTACCTAGCTTTGGTGCGCCATGAAACTTATTGTTTCTAGAGTCATAGTAATAACTTCTTTGCGATACCTCTAGGTCGCCATATAGTGCCGCCACAATGTTTTTATATATACTTCTAAGCTCGTCTGTAAGCTCTTTTTCTACAAATAAGACCTCATCATTCTGGCGGTTGATTAACTTTCTTTCTTCAAGCTCTTTTTGAAGCATTTTGTCTAATCTTTTAAGAAACCTAGCGCCTTTTGATAAAGACTTTATAGCGCTATCTATTGACTCTTCATAGGTAGCAAGTCTTTTGTGTTTTACATCAAAGTATCTTTCTGGAGAAGGTATTGCTGCCCAGCCTAATTCAGAAAGTGATCCAAGTAGAGTCGGTGTTTTTTGCATATAATCCAGCAAGGCATTTGGATCCTCAATAAATCCTTCATCTTCCTCTAAAAATAGTGTATCATCATTTTGGCGATAGTTTTTAACGCTATCTGGACGAGTTATTCCAAACATAGTCCACTTTGCTGAGTTTGCAATAACGTGATGAGATAAAAATATAACTCTCTTTCTGAAGTCCTCTACGAAGTCTTCGATTTTTTCCATTTCTTCAATATTTGCAGAAGAAGGTTCAGGGGGGATAGAGCTCGATACTGTTGCGATAAGCTCTCTTAGCTCATCTTCCTTTGATCTTACAATGATATACTTTTCTCTCAGCTTTCCTTCGAGCCTTTTATACTCAGCCTGACTTAAGGTTAGGTCGGCTTTCATAATCCGCTCCATGTCGGATTCTCTTAAAGTTTTTGGCAAAGGAGTCGAGCCTTCATTCTGCTCATTTAATTTCTCTAGCTTACTTTGAGCACCATATTCATCAATAGAGCCTATTTGAAACCGACCTTTTTCTTTAGCTGTTTCATTCCAAATTAATCTAAGCTCTTCCAACCTTTCTCTTCCAAGCTCATTATCTCTCTCCGCCTGGCTCTTCTGGGCGTCGAGATCTTCTATCTTAGGCATAAACCTTATATCAGGCTCGGCTCCAGGCAGTAGCAGCTGATTCTCATCTAAGTCACCAGGATCTTTTGCAGAAAGCTCCGGAAACCTTCTTATATAAGGTTTTATATCATTTTCAAATAAGCTATTTGTTCTTATTCTTAATACTTCATCAGCAATGTCTTGCTGAGACCTAGATGGATTCTCTTTTAACAAAAGATTTGCTATGGCCAATCTCATCTCAACTTCTTCATTGGGAATGGCTAACCCCGCCCAATCAATATCTAGGTCGAAGGTATCGCTAATCTCTTTTAAAGTAGAGTCTTGCTCAAGACGCAGTTCTCCGCCTTCCTCTTCAAATAATGGAAGCTGCTGCGAAATCTTTTTAAGCAATTCTACTCGTTTATACATAAAAGCGCCTTAACCAACAACCTCTAGAATTGCCTCAATTGTTGGAAGGTGAAAATCGTTATTTAAAACTTCAGCAAGCTCTTTTTCCAAAACTTCCTCTTCCTTCTCTCCAGTCTCAGGGTTTATACCAAACACCGGAGTGCCGCCTACGATAATTTTTGCAAGCCTTTCTGCAGAGCCCCTTCTGTACTCGTCTTTCTGAAGCTCTCTGAGGCCCTCTTCGCTTTCTTCGTAGGGGGTATGCTCTTCGTGAGACATAGCTTCCCATGCAGGCACTCTTACGGCCATCTTTTGAATAAACTCCTTATTATCGTTTATTATAGTGTCCAGCTTTGATGCGAGGTCTTGCTCGCCAGCTTGGTCCAGATCGTTTGCAATTTTTATTAGTTCTTTTAACATATTTCCTTCCATTTATTGTACTGAGTAAAGAATAACTTTTCCTTTGCTATCCCCCAGAACTCCTTGATACTCATATTTATTTTCAGGATTCCCTTTTGAAGATATAAGCTTCAAGAAAGATTCTCTAAATTCTTTAACAACGCGCATTAACGAGTCAATTTTTTCCTCTTCCAAAACAAAGGTCTCCTTATCGAAGTCCACCTCGGAGGGCACATCTACCTTTAGCCTTCCTTCGAGAGCCGATGATATAACATCATTAACCTCATCCATAGGATCTCCCGAAAATACATTAGATGGAAAAAAGTAAGATATTAGATTTACTATCTCATCTCGGTCATAAAACTCTTCGTCATAATCATCGGAAATCGCCTCTTTTAGTCTTTCTCCGGATTCTTTATTTATATAAGCAGACGCTGCTTCATAAAGAAATGAATACACAGAGTCAGTTAAAGTTGGATCCTCTCCAAAGTCTGCTTCGATATGTCCAATGTCATGAGAAAAGAATTCGGGACTTAAGTCAACGTTAGGCCTTTGAGATTCAGTTTCATCCACAAGAAGGTATATTACATCTTCTTCCTTTAGATTCTTCTGAGATAAAGTCCCTTGAATTTTTGACCAAAGATTTGGAAACATAACCTTCAACTGCTGCCTATCTCCATGCTTGCTTTCGGATTCATAAGAGAAAGAGTTGGTGTTCTTTATCAATGAGTCTGCATCTTCATAATAGCCTCCAAATACATAAGACAATGCTGCTATGTCATCTTCATCAAGAGAGTTGGCATCAAAGGGAATCATTATAACGCTGTTCCCCATTGCTTGTATTGATTTATACCAATCTTCAGATTTATTGGAGCCAACATAGTATGGGTCTTTTACAGGCTCTTCGTCAGACCATGTCTCTTCATCACTCTCCTCATCATATTCCCTGTAAACGCTAGGAAGCGTAAAGATATCCTCCATAGGGGGAGCAGCAATTTTAAGCAGAAACCTGATCCGTTTAGCTTCTTTTTCAAGCGACCTTTTGCTTAAGAATACTAAGAGATTTTCTAATTTTGATTTCATCAAAATAATTCCTTTGATTCACATTAAATAATATGTGATTATTTTTACCTATTTTACTCTTAATATTAGTAAGCAGTTATTTTATTTTAAATTAGCCAGCCTAATCTTTCTTTTTATTTTACGCTGAACACTCTTAATTGCTTTAACGTACCTGAATTTAGATGGATACTTTATATATTTAGCATCAGATGACTTAGGTCTTTTTCTGCAAATATTCCCTGCGTTATAACCACACAAAGCTCGGTCCAAACTTCTTGTTGATTTAAGCCACCTATTTAAGGCCCTAATGCCCAACCGAATATTTAGCTTAGGTTCTTTTATTTCTTCACAAGAATATTTAATTAGCTTTCCATTTACCTTTTCTTTGTTCCACTTGGGAATAAGCTGCATTAGTCCACAAGCATTACTCTTAGATCTCGCTTTTTTCTCAAACCTGCTTTCAACATAAATCATAGAAAGAATTAGCGTCGGCTCAAAGCCTCCTGCCTCTGCTTGCTCAACTATATATGGCATTTCCTCACAGGCCGTTTTCTTTGCCTCATCAGACATGCTCATCGAAGACATAACTATGCATAAGGTTGTTATCAATTCCATTTCAAAACTCCTTTGGTATAAAAACAAAAAACACCCTTTGGGTGTAAAAAAAAATCGCGCTCACTAAACAAAAACTTAGCGTGCTGGCGAACCAATTATATTATCAATCATTGTACCCAAAGAGTTTGGGTAAGATGAAAACTTTAGGGATAAAAAGGATTTTGGCCGAGATCATGGCGGGTTATATCTATAACCTCTTTTACTTCAGGAAACTTACCTCTAATAGCATGCTCAACCATTAACTTTAACGTTTCAGAGGAGCCCGCACAACCCTGACATCCTCCTCCCATTGCTATCTTCAATACTCCCAGGCTTTCATCATAATCATGAATGATTATAAAGCCATTGTGTACTTTAAGGGCTGGGTTTATCTCTGTTTTTACCAAAGACTCTATATCTGATATACTAGCCATCAGAGTTCTCCATATTAAATGAAACTGACTCTCCACAACCGCATGATCTAGACGCAAAAGGAGTGTTAAAGGTGAAGCCTGAGCTCATTACAGTTTCTTCATAATCTATTTCTGTACCATGTAGAAAAATATAAGATTTATTATCACAATATAGATTAAAACCTTCAAGTGGAGTTACTTTATAATCATCCGGACTTTCAGGGGTAGGGCCTAAGTCAAAATCGTACTTAAAACCTGAACACCCGCCTCCCTTCAGACCTATGAAAAGATGCATATTATCTGGATCTTCAGAGCTTTCTATGAGAAGCTTTATTTTAGCTAGAGCTTTTTCGGTTACCTTCAGGCTCATTAAGCTGCCCCCTTATACCTTGCTTTTGTTTATAATCTTCTATAGCAGCACGTATTGCGTCTTCAGCAAGTACAGAACAATGTATTTTTACTGGAGGTAGAGATAACTCTTTTGCTATTTCAGAATTTTTTATCTTAGAAGCTTCAGCTAGACTCTTTCCTTTTATCCACTCTGTCACAAGACTGCTGGAGGCTATTGCGCTACCGCAACCAAATGTTTTAAACTTAGCCTCCTCTATAGTTTCGCCTGCCCCCACTTTAATTTGTAGCTTCATTACGTCTCCACAGGCTGGAGCTCCGACTATGCCCGTTCCAACTTCATCAGAATCTTTATCAAGGCTTCCAACATTTCTGGGGTTATCAAAGTGGTCATTTACTTTTTTTGAGTATGCCATTTTACAAAAGATCCTTTTCATCCAAAAGAGTGTATGTAAAGCTGTTTCCGTATTTATCCGCAGAGTCTCTGCAAGTTTCCATAAACTCTGCAAACTCAATGCTGTCCCTAAATACCTGGCAGCCTGCAGAAACACCCCCTGTGTTAATCCTGGCTTTTGATCCGCGATGCTTATGGATGTTTATTCCAAACCACCCCTTATCTTCTGCCCCATGCGTGTCAGGTGTAACGTCTCTATTGTTATCTCTCCATACTGAGACCTCAGAGCCTCTTTGGCATAAAGCTGTGTGACCGTTTTTTTTGCTTCCATGCCAATCAATTTGGTAGGCACCCCTATATTGATTTGGAACCAATATTGCAGTACCTTTGTGTGAAACGCTCTTTAAAGGTCTCTTTAGTATGTTAGGGCCTGGCTCTGTTGTTATTTCATATACATCCCAAGCCCACTCTCCATTTACTTTATACACAAGATTTATTGTGTCATCAAAAATATCAGGTCTTCCAGAAGAGTTTCTAACTCCAATTATATTTATATTTAGATCTCCATTTTTAAAAAAGGCATACCCCATCTTTTTCAAAGTTTTCTCAAATCTTTCTGCCTCTATTTTTGCTGCCAGCCCTCTTAGTTTAGCCATTCCTGATAACCTCTCTTTCAATCTCTTTCAATTGCCTTACGCTATCATTAAAACCATTTTGCTCTAGCCAGAAAGATAGTTTTAGCAGCCTGAGCTCTAAGCTGCTTTTCTTTTTAGATTTATTTTTTTTACGCCTCTTGAGAGATGGAGCTCTTTTTGGTTTACGAGCACCACCGCCTGCAGGCTTACTTCGACTCTTCTCTGCTTTTCTCTTATCTTTAACGGACTTCTTTTTTTCAGAAGAAGACATTTCTTTTGTAGTCTTTGGGGTCTTGGAAGAAACACGCTTGGACGGCCTGCACTTTGGGTGCTTTCCTTTGTCCGAATCTTTTCTTCCGCAAGGAGGGTGCTTTCCAGATTTATCTTTACGAGAAACATCTACCCACTTTTCTTTGAACCATTCATCTAAAGCGTAATCTTGCTCGTTCATTTTATTTCTTTGGCTTCGGTCCACGCCAACCACCCCCTCTTTTCTTGTACCATCTCAACGCCCATCCGTTTGCGTATGCAGACGGGTAAACTTCAAACTTATTTTTCGCAGCTCTTATGGCTCTTTGCCATAAATCGGGCTTAGTTGGAGTCCTTTTTTTCTTCTTACTTTTTTTCTTCTTACTTTTTTTCTTTTTGCCAGCGTCTTTAGTTAAGTCAAACACAAAATTTGCCTCAGAGTGAAGCCCCATGTCTCTTAACTGTTTCGATAAAATAATTAACTTTTGGCAATTCATAATTCTTATTCCCTAAAATAAATAGCCTATTATTTCCTAGGCAAAGACTATTGTACTTTGTTTTGGTATCATTCTATAATATCAGCATTATATTAATATAAGTGAGGTTAATATAAGCAGGAGAGTATATGATATTTGAAGAATCAAAGACCAAACCTGAAGCAGAGCAGAAGCCGCAAGAGCAGCAGATGGTACTTCCCAATGACTTAAGAATTCTGGGACTGTACGGCGAAGTTGAAGAGGGAAAGGCTTTGCATGCAATAAGCTTTTTGATTGATTATTCTGAAAATTCAAAAGTTTTAGTCCCAAAAGAAGGCCAGGAAGATAAAGAGGACCCAGAGTTAGTTGAGCTATCGCTACCAGTTGAATTTATGATATCAACTCCAGGTGGAAGTGCAGATGATATGTTTGCTATATATGATATAATGAGAGTTGCAAGAGAAAAGTGTGATATAATAACATACGGAATAGGCAAAGTTATGTCAGCAGGAGTTCTTCTTTTAGCCGCAGGAACTAAAGGTAAACGAAAGATAGGAAAACACTGTAGGGTAATGATTCATTCTGTTGTAGCTGGAAGTGCCGGCTCTTTCCATAATCTAGAAAATGAAATGTCAGAAATAAGACACACTCAAGACTCTTACATAAAAGCCTTGGCAAAAGAAACGAAGATGACTCCATCTAAAATAAGACGCCTAGTGGACAAAAAGGTAAATATATATCTTTCTGCTGAAGAAGCTGTAGAGTTAGGCATAGCTGATATAATTGTATAGTTGTTATGCTAAGAAAATTTGGATCAGTTAAGATTTTAGATCGAAAAGCGGCTCTATCTATAAGCGAAGGTCTGTCTTTAATAAAAAGTAACCTAGAAAATGATTATAATATAAACGTGAGAGAAGATAGGTTAGAATGCTTTTTGAAAAAAGGCCTATCCTGTGTGTCTTGCGGCTTAAAGGCAACGCATTTTGCAATAGAGCGTGTTCAGTCAGATTCTTATAGCGGCTATTCCTTGAGCCTTTATTCTAAGAAGCCTTGTGGTGCTGAAGAATATTTTACGAAAGATCACAAAATACCAAAAAGCGCAGGAGGAAAAAACTCCATAGAGAACTATCAGACGATGTGCTGGACATGCAATTCTAAAAAAGGAAGCTTATATTAAGAGTTTGTTTTTAGTTTTTTAGCCTTAATAAAGGGTCCAAAGCTTGTAATGCCCCTTTCTACCGAGTATCCATTATCTTCCAAATACTTCTCTCTCCAATCATCTATCATCTCAACAGCCTCTTCCCCTAAGTAATCTTGTCTTTTGGACCTCTTTGCAATCTCTTCATATTCATCATAACTTAGTTGTCGTCCAGAATCGTCTTTTGGACTCAAAACTCTCCATGATAATTCGGTATATCTATGGGCACAGCAGGTGGCTAAGAAAATTTTTGGCACATCATTGTTTACTGCATCAAACATTGCGCCATCTGTTATGCCGCCGCAGGCATGTTTTGCATATACGGCCTCGACCCTTCCATCGTCAGACCTAAGTTTATTAACTTTGCCCTGCCAATCTTCTCCTACGGGGCTGCCCGGTGTCTCTTCTTTTAATAGCGACCACTGCTTAGATCTGGAGGGAACCCCCATCTGCTTGTTCCTCTGGTTAGCCATATCAACAAGATTTTTTTGATACTCAAGTCCGCTCCAATTTAGATCTGGACTTATCACCTGTTCATGTGCAAAGCCTGAGCCTGGAGCAACAATTATTCCTTCTGGACTTGGCTCCAATGTCATTAGATGACTCAAAAATTCCGAGTGACTCTTTATAGCTTTGTCAGCAGCTTTTGAGGTTCTTTTTTTTACATTTTCTAACGCAAGTTCATCTATTGTTTCTTCAGATCGCCTCTGATCCTCAGGGAGGTTGCGATCCTCTTTGATTAGCTTTCTCTTGTCTTTTTCAAAATGAACCCTGTATATATCATCAAAGTAAAGCTTCCAAATTTTCTCTCTGTAGTTAGCTAGATCTTTATCACTTTCATCAAAATAGTTGCCTTCAATACTATCCCTTTCAGTCTTGTTAGTGGCAACCGGATCAGTTGCAGCAAGCTTCGAGAGGGTAAGGGCACTATAGGCTTCAGCATAAAGTCCCCTCCTCATAAGATAAGTATATAATTTAAATATATTTTTTCTCATATCCTATTTTTAAGCTCCTGCGAAAGCGTGAATTCGAGCCTCTTCCTTAGCGATCTGTTTTTTAGAAGGCTTGTCTGGTCCAAACCACTTTAGTATTTTTTTAGGCTTCTTCTTTGAAACCAAGGCCCATTCAAGCCTATCTCTTTTTCCCTTGCCCCTATTTTTTCTACGTCTTCTTTTTAATACAGACTCTTTCTTTATATCTGTATCTTTTTTTGCGAACTGATTTGCAATAGAGTCAAATACATCATTTAATCCAAAATTAAAATCTTTTTTTCTTTTAGCTTTAAGTTTATCTAAAAAGCCTAAAGGAGTTTTTATAATACTGTCTACCGGATTTATCCTACTTATTTGTTCTATATATATCGCAGTTTCAGATAAGAGCCTCATATCTTCTGGCCTCATTACTCCAGGATCTAATGATGGATCAGATGTAAATGCATCAATTAGCTCTGTCTCAATGTCATTCAAATGAGCCTTCAGCTCTTCACGAGATAGTGTATAAAAAGCTTTGTCATAAAAATATAACTCATCAAATGAGGGCATTAAAATAACTTCTTTATCTTCAGGAATTTCTTTATTAATCAGAACCTGATCCTTATAGAACATGTCATAAATTTCCTGATAACTTCTGAGGAAGCCAAACTGCTTTCCAAACAATCTATTGTAATTCGTAACAAGAAGTCTCAAGGGACCTCCCTTTACTCCGGAGTCCTCAGCCACTTGTTTTAGCGTTCTTTTTCTTCCAGCGCTTATGCCGCTCCACTTAGTAGAGCCCTTGTCAGACACGGCATCACTTATAATATCTTTAGCATGAGTTTGCTCATGAACAATAGTCTTTGTAAGAAAGGTTTTTATTGAAGATATGAAGCTTTCAACTTCCTCTTCAAAAGTCAAAGAAGCTTCTGAGTGATTGGCTTGGTAGTCTAATATTGATGACTGCAAAGTAAGGCTTCCAGGATGAAAGTAAATAACAATAAGATTTTCAGCTGGGGTCTGTGATTTGTCTAGGCTGCTCTCAGCATCGCCCCCTCCCGATCTTGCATCAGAAAAAGATAATAGATAATTTATTATAATGTCATCCCCAATAATATTTTTAGTACGCTCTGTTACAACTACATTTAAGTACTCTGCTAAATTTTGAGGCATAGTATTTGTAGCTTGCTGCTCTAAAAACCAGCTATCTATATGCGAATTATTTCCTGGATCTTTTTCTCTAATTCTATGTGCAGCTACATCCAGCCTGTTTATAGCTTCATCATAACTCTCTGCACCTTTAAAGGCTTCGCTTACTGCCAAAACCTGCTCTATGGTTTCTGCATCTGATTTATTTAGATCTATTATAGGGTTAATTATAGTTTTTTGAAAAAACCCTGGATAACCTTCTGTGATTATATCGTGTAACATAAGGGGGCTGAAGGTCATTCCGCCCATACCCTTTAGACCAACTCCCTTTAACTTTAAAAGCTTGTTTCTGAGTTCACCCAGAAGCTCTTCTACTATCCTGTTCGCTGCAGACCTATCTATTGGCAGCTTTCTTACCCCAGAAGTTTTAATGAGGTCTAAAACATCTGCAGCTTCCTTTTGGCAGCCATGTATTTCTAGCCAGGTGTATAAAGATTTGAGAGAGCTATTCACCTCACACATCCTCCTCAAACAAGCTCATCTGCCGAGGGAGTTCCTGCGCAATTTCAATAGAGCCTTCATTGCTTTCGGGGGTTTCTTTGTGGTCATCCGCCACCCTACCATCGGAAGTCCTTTTTGAATTCTTCCACTGATTATAAATTCTTAACCTATTTTCGTCAGTTTCTTGATTAAAGAAATAATTAGAAAGTCTGCATCGGCTACCAAGAGCCATTCGGCTATCTAACTTGTGAGCGTAACACTTTTCTCTAAGCCACCTTCTGAACTCCTTAGGGGTTCGTTTTGGCATACTCATTTCATCTTCTGCAATTTTCAATATTTCTAGCAGGTTATTTTTTCGAGACGCTTTGACAGATATATTTAATCTATCATTTATAACCGACCAGTCTATAATCTTCCATATATTTTTAAGATACTTTCTTTTGTCACTCTGATAATCAAGAGCCCATGCATGCTCCCACCAATCAACTAATAGGACTATGTCATTACGGATAGCATGATTTTTAATTGTTTTAATTTCTCCAGATGAATTCATATAAACCCAACCAGAGCCTTGTATCTTCATTGCGACTTTCTGAAACTCTTCTTTAAATGAATCAAAAGACTTATACTTGCCCAGGATTACATCTAGAGCTTTACCATAAGGCTTATTAGAAGAATTAGAGGGCCTAAATTGAGGGAAGAAGATATTATGCAGAAAAGCTCCTGCTTTATTAAAGTCTGTATCGCCCTTGCCTTCGTTGAATCGATCAACATAAGACGCAGCTAGATTGTCTCTGTGATACTTTAAGGTATCTTTTGACATAACAGGATCGAGATCCTCATAGTCATAATCTATTTTTTCTAAATAAAGCTTCATGTTACCACCAAGTGTATTTCTTTTTGGCTCCAGTCAAGTTTGGATACCTACCAATTCTGCATGACCAATACCTTGGCGTGCACCTATCTTTTGCGCTCTTACACTTGTGTCTTGCCACAAAGGACCTTCTCCTATCTGGCTCGGATATCCTAAGAGGCATATCTGGTGAGCCAAAAGAGACTTTCTTAATCTTTCCTTTGCACCTAACATAGACATAAAACTTTTTAGAGCCACCTCGCTTAGGCTTGCCTAAGGGAGGGTCTTTCTTCTTTTTCTTCTTTTTAGAAGATAGCTTTATGTTTGGTGAATAAGTGTCTTCAAATGGTGTGTCCAAAGGAACTCTCTTGCCATTATATTCTCCAAATAGACCTGCATCTGAAGTTAGTATATCTATATCTTCTTCGCAAAATGTTATAGAGCCGTCTTTCCAGGCTTCCCTGGCTTCCCTTATCATCTTAAAGTAAGAATTTGAACCATACCTATATATATTTGAATATAGCGGAATCTCTTCTTTTATATGAAATGTTAAGCCTTCAAACAATGTTTTTTCAGCCCCTTTTTTCGTTAGTCTTGGAGCATTTATTGACTGATGAATACGGGCTATCTTAACAAGTCTACTGCTCATGTTGCTCCTCCACAAGTACACTTAAGGGAGTGCTTCCCTTTATTATTCTATGCCATGTTTCTGCTTTAATTAAAAAACTATCCCCAGCAGTGATTTTTACGGGAAGGCTATCTTCTTCTTGGTACATCCAGCCTTCTCCAGAAAGCACTGTTATCTCTCTGTCTCTTTTATCTCTGTGCCAGTATAGCTCTTCTTGAGGGCTATCTTCCTCGAACCTTCTTAGGAATGCCTTCTTTGAGATATTGAGTTGTGTAAACGGGTATTTCACTACTTTGCTCCATTATTCAACATTTATTTTAATATTAATAGCAAAATAGTGAAATCTTGTGGTTATTGGCAGCTTCCTTTTTTAAGGTCAAAGGTCTCTTCTTTCCACCACTTTAAATCACCGCTTACTTTTAGCTTCAAAGATCTAACAATAAGCTTTGCATTACAGTAGTCTGCAAAAAATCTATTATGCTTAAAGACTACCGATTGAAAGAAGGCTCGATTCCATTCAGACTCTTTGTAAAGCTCTTTTGGATGAGATAACGAAAGGCTTTTTTCAGTTAAGTATCCGGCACTAACCAATCTTTTTAGAACGTCTTTTCTTAGGCTGTTCCAAATGTCACTTGATTTTATTGGATCAGAAAAAGAAGCAGGAGACCCGCTCGTTAGTCCATCTGCAACAATAAACCAGTGAACCTGGGAGTACTCAACGCTCTTCATGCCCTTAAGCCAGTTAGATTTAGGCTGCAAGTAGTATCTTCCCGACATTACCTCTGAATATTCTGCTCCTGCGGGTCCGGCGGCACTAGATGTTCCCCAGGCCAGTCCCAACGTAATCATTACTGCTAAAATTATTTTCTTCATATTATCCTCTTTTAAGCTTTTCTAGCTTTATTTCTTTTTGTCTACTGACTCATGTAGTTCTTTAAATTTAGCTTTTATTGCATCAATTGGTGTATCATAACCACCATAAGAAGAAGAGAGCCACTCTTCGCATTGTTTGTAGCCAGCTCTGTAAAGCATCATATTTTCATCAAATGAAGCATCAAATTTTGTAGCAAACTTCATCAGATCAGCCTCAGTAGGCAGAACAGATAGGAACAAAGCTCTCTCGCTTTCTGCTTCTCGTATATCATCATGAACATTTGATCTTACAGTACCCCAACACGCCTCCCATATCTTCTTGTACCAGGGATAGCTCTTAAAGTCAGAGCTATGGTCGTAGGTAATTGGATCAATATTTATGCCTATAACTGGAACCGGAAACCCTGTTTCTAACTCCTCTTTTTGTACCGCTTCTGCATCGTCAATGATACCTACGCCTAAAGCACTCGATATTCCTCCATCTGCAAAAAAGCTATATCCGTCTGGATCAGAGGATATTCCCTTCATAATATCTCCATAGCCAAGGCCTAAAAGCTCCTGATTAGATATTTTAAAAGAAGAGATCGCAAATGGTAGAGCTGCCGAGCTGGCAATGCCTTTTCCTGGGCATATCTTTTGCGCATCAAGAAGAACCTCCTTGTTTGATGACGGAGACCATGTTCCCATATAAACAGGTGTCTTTAAGTCCATTCCTGAGAACATTTTTTTGAAAACTTTTTTATACAAAGTTTCTGAATTTAGCAGCCCTCCGTGTCTAAATAGGTTCCACAAATTACATGGCAATTTACAGCCGCCTATTTTTCCGTATTTTCCATATGGAGAAGACTTCCTCAGCCAAGCCTCTGTGCCTCCCGGCTCTTTGTGTATCTCAGAAGACATTAGTGCTGCGGCAATAGACCCGCCTGAAAAGCCGAAATAGGCAACTACATCGTAATCCTTTTCGAGAGCTTTCTGAAGAGCCACTAGTGCTCCCCACATCATAGTGTGCCTTCCTCCCGTAACTCCAGCTACTACAGCTACTTTATCTCTCCTGACTCCTTCCATTAGCTTAGAAGCCTTATTAGGTCTGCTTTTCTAAGTTTAGAATACCCTTTCAAACCCCTATCTTTAGCCACACCTTTAAGGCTTGCTACAGTCATTGTCGAAAGGTCAGGTGATACCGTTGTGTTCTGAGCAGCGGTTGCTGCAACCTTCTTGGAAGCGTTAGCGGACACTGTCGTCGATACAGCCTCTGATGGATTATTTTTAACGATCTCTTCTCGTTTCTTGTCAAAATAGCTTTTGAATATATCTATAAACTTCATTTTTTCTCCTATTAGCTTAGATAGCAAAGTGCATTAGGCCCTTCATTCTACTGTATAATACGCAAAATATAAAAATATTATATTAAAAATTTAAACACCCCACCTGCAAAGAAGCTCGTTTACCTCTTGCATTAAAACATTATGATCTATTTTCCAGCCATAATACTTAGAGCCTAGATGATCTGGATCACCATCGGTCTTCTTTGTGGCCCAAATAACCACGTGAATTAGCTCGTGAACAAAACTCGTATCACAAAGCCGCTGCCCATCCCTTACTCTAATCCAAACCCATGTTGGAGATACAGTTAGGCCCGATGCGCTTGCGCCACTCCAAATTGTACCATCCATAGTATATGCAGTAACAGTTTTTTTGGAATCTCCTACCTCTACCATCAAAGCATTTAGGGCATTTAGAACATCTTGCTCTGCCCTGGAATCAGGCGAGAATCTCTTTTTCCATTCTTTGAAAAACAAATACATTGCTATAGAAACTCTTTCTGTGTCCATAAACCAGCAGCCATCTGTCAGTAGAAACGACCTTTCAAAATGTGGTATTTTAACCATCTGGGGTCCACCCTTAAATGGCTGGCACCTCTTATAACCAGGAACATCTTTAGGTTTAGCTATCCAGCTGTGACTACATGTAGTTAAGAAGAGCATAGATAAGATTGGTATAGCTAAGTATCTCACATTACTACCTTTTTTATTAGTTAACTATTAAGCTTTCTTATAAGTTTTTTATCGTAATCAGATAAAGCCTTGGGAAACTTCACCCTAACCTTTATAATATGATCTCCGCCCAAAACACCTTCCCCCTTAAGCCTGAGGCTTGTTCCCGGCTGAAAGCAGGGTGGAACAACTACTCTTCGAGAGCCTCTAACTAGAGCAACCTCTTTTTCGCATCCGAGCAGCGCTTGCTTTAATGAAATATCTAGACTTGAAATTATATTATTTCCCTTTCTTGCAAACTCTTCCGACTTGGAAACCTTCACCTTGGCCATGATGGTTACGCCCTTTCCGGGATCCTTTACTCTAAGTACATTTCCGTTTTTTATTCCAGCAGGAATCTTTATAACAACATTTACATCAATAATGCCATCTGCAGGCCCTTCTTCTGGATCTAACTTAGACGCTCCTGTTCCATTGCAGCTATTGCACCTAAAGAAAATAGAGGCATACCGTTGAGAATTATTAGACCGACCTGTTCCATTGCACGAAGAGCACTTACTTTGCCGCATATCTAGTGAATAACTAACCTTTTTTTCTGCACCTACAATCGACTCTTCAAAGCTGATTTGAAGCTCCTTGTTAAAAACTCTTGGAGCCTCTTTTATGATGTCCCAAAATGTTTTGAACTTAGCGTTACCGCCCCAACCCCTCTCTTTGAAAGAGTGGCTTCGTATATCTTCGGGTTTGCCCGAAAAACAATTTGCGCTCAAAAAAGAATATGCTTCAGCTACTTCTCTAAATTTTTCTTCTGACTTTGAGCTGCCACCGTTCCTGTCAGGGTGCCACTTTAGAGCGAGCCTCTTGTAGGCTTTTCTTATCTCTTCGGGAGAAGAACTCTTTTTAACTCCCAGTATTTTATAATAATCTTTGTCCATAAATGTTTTTCCAAAAACAAGTAAAACAGCAGTTTATTTATATAATTACACTAATATATTAATCGTTTTTATTAAGATGGTAATAAGGCTATAATGAATGTAGAAAGAAAATATGAGAAATTATTATAAAGAATATTTGAAAAACCATTACAATCCAAAGTGTAGGCTTATGCATTTTATAGGTCAGTGGATTACAATACTTTTCTTTATATATATATTAACTTATAAAAATTGGCTTCTATTACCATTTGTGCCATTTATAATTTACCCCTTTGCTATTAGCGGTCATATATTATTTCAAAAAAAAGGTAATAAGCCATCTTTTTATAAAATGAGTCTTATAAAAGCTAAGATTGCAGACTGGAGAATGTTCCTAGATATAATGAGGGGTAAGATATCTATTTGGTAGGCATTCATTATTTATTCTTTTAGAGTATTATAAGCATTTAATGAACAATCTTATAAAAAGCTTAATAATATTATTTATTTTAATAATCACATTATCTGCATTTCCCGCTAAAGCAAAAAGCTCTAGTGGAGAGGATCGCTGCAAGATAAAGGGCTGCTTGTGCGAGGTAGTTTTGTCGCCTGTAAAAAACAGGTATAGTATCGAAAAGAGAAGTATATCTATATATTTTGAAGAAAACTCAAGCAAAATATCTTTACAACAACAGTCTTCGACATCTGTATTTCTAAAGCAGATAAGGGATTATAGGCACTCTGTTTCTATAATTGGATACACAGATGGCTGTGGCTCTACGCAGCACAATGTATCTCTGGCAAAAAAGAGGGCAGATGAAGTTTATGCACACATACTAAAAGAAATAAGACCAATAAGGGTGGAGAGGATAATTGGAGGGGAAAGAAGCTTAGATCACAGAGCTGAAGCAAGAAGGGTTGATGTTATTTTTCATACAAAAAATAAACTCATGACTCTTATTGAAAAAATGCCATCTGACTTCTACCTAATAGATGCGTCAGGATCTATGCAGGGTCAAATTAAAACTTGGAACGATATAATCTCGGCCTCTAAAAAGCCAGGCAGCAGAGTCTTTTTATCTATAACAGGAGGCTGCAGAGATTTTCAGAAAATGTCTCAAGTAACACCTCATGGAGGAACTGAAATATGGTGGTCTTACTGGACACTTGTAGACAAGATGGAGCCAGGACAAACTCTACTTATTATATCTGACTTTGAGTCTAGAGTTCCGCTATCTAGCCGTGAGTCACGCTTATTTAAAGATAAGGTTCGTGAGTCAAAAATAATTGTTAGATCCATTCGTCTTTAGGTTTGGTCAAAATAACTTTTGTATGCTAATTTTATGTTATCTAGCTGAACAAAGGCAAGGAGGCAGGCATGGTGAACCCTAAGTTATGGAAACCACTTTTTATAGAAGATAGCAAGATTCCAGTGTGGCTATCAAAAATAGCACCAATAAGAATTGGGGCAATAAGCTTTTTTATATTTGTATTCTCTAGAGGAAAAATAAATGAGAGACTGAAGCGACATGAAACAATTCACTTCCAACAGCAGCTCGAACTACTATTTGTGTTTCAGTGGATATTATATGGATTAGCATTTTTAATAGGCTTCATAAAGCATCAAGACGGAGAAAAAGCTTATTTTTTAAGCCCGTTTGAAAGAGAGGCTTATGAAAATGATAAGGATGTTAATTACCTAAAAAATAGGCCTAGATTCAGCTGGATTAAGTACATCTAGCTAGAAGGCGGAGTCTTCCAGAGGACCTGTATTAATATTATTGCAAATGATAATATCAAACAAACTGTTGTCTTCAAGTTTATGCCTTCGCCCTTAAATACATAAGATAAGATTGCAAAAATAATAGTCGCTATACCAAAGGCAAACATTCTTGCTCCCCACAAAGAGCCGTCAAATGCCTCTACCGCATATCTCCAACCGTAGTAAAACGCAAACGATGTAGGAATAGAGTAAGCAAGAACCGTAAATATAGGCCTTTGGTACCACCAGTTCCAAACGAATTGCGAGTTTGACTGAAACCAGGCAAGGATATTTGCAACTATAAACAGTGCAACTATAAGTATAATCTCTTTGCTCATTTATACCTCAGATAAGTATTAAGTTATTATTATATTGACATAATTGCTAATTTTATTTTATCTTAATAGAGTCTGTATTATACGCAGACTATGTTTTTATAACCAAGGAGTTGTATGAAAGCTCAAGATATACATGAACTTGCAGAAAAAAATAGAATAAAATGGGATAGTGATCCTGTATTTATGATGATCTGCGAGCAGCTAACTGGAAAGGCTCACCTTGACAGCATGGACTCCGCCGAGTTGCAGATGGTGCAAGAAGAAATCGCTACTAACCCAGCTGTTTTTACTAAAAAAGAAGACTACTCCTTTGATCATGTTTTTTCTCAAAATCGTGATTATAATGTAGCCAACTTTTTAGATATTTTGAAAGAAAGAAGGAGAAAGATTAAGTAGCGCCACTTAATTGCGCCACCCTGACTACTCGAAAATGTTAAATAAGAGGTAAGTCGTGAATAGGGTAGGATTTTGTTTTTATATAAGTTTTGTTATAATATTTCTAAGCATAATTGGCTGCAGCGATAAGGATAACTCCGGAAACGTTAAAGATAACAGTTCGAGAACTATTGCCGAAGATGACTCTGCTATTCACAATGGTGACATAAACATTATAGAGCCAGATAATTTAGATGCTGGAACTGCCGAAGATGAGTGCTGTGGAGTCCCTTGCTCATGCGGTCCGGAATATGAATATCAAATAAACTGCTGGAAAACTCAACTTTTCTTTTGCACACCAGACGGATTTCCTCCTGGAGATGACCCTGCCCTATACCAACAGGAGGTTATCCTAGACACTTGTGATGAAAGCGGAGAACCATGTACTCCTGAGGTTGCAAATGACCCCAATTGTCAGTGGGAAGTTATAAGCATGGGAGAGTGTGAGAATTGGCTGGAGTGTGACCCAACTGACCCAGATGTTATTGTTCAAGAAAATATACCCTGTACAGGAGTTGATGAGTTCGGCCAAGAGTTCAGCGGACTGCAAGACTTTGTCTGTCAAAAAGGAAAGGTTTTAGCCGGCCCTTGCAAGCCATGCGAAGAAGAGGTTTGCGACTCAGTAGATAATGATTGTGACGGAGTAATAGACGAAGGGCAATATCCTTGTGAGTCGGAATGTGGTCAGGGAAGCTCTATTTGTGTTAACGGAGAGCTTATACTTTGCGATGCACCCGCACCTACAGGAGAGGTTTGCGACGGAATTGATAACGATTGCGACTCAGAAACCGATGAAGACTTGGTGCAAGAGTGCGCTACAGTATGTGATCATGGTATCGAGTTTTGCGTAGAAGGTATCTGGACCGGTTGCACTGCACAACAGCCTAACCCAGAAGAATGCAATGGGATAGACGATAACTGCAATGGCACTGTCGACGAGGGACTTGATTGTGCCTGTCCAGTTGAGATGATTGACCTTCTTGTTCCTTGCATGGAAGAGCCTCTGCTGTGTGGTCAAGGCTTTAAGACATGCGAGTGTGCTGATCCCGCCTGTCTTACAACTCAGATGACAGAGTGTTTTGCTATATGTCACTGGCTGCCAAATCCAAACGAAGAGTGTGATCCAACCGGAGGGGTGCCTATTCCTGAGGTGTGCAACAATTTTGATGACGATTGTGACGTAGATATAGATGAAGATTTATTTGCAGGATGTTATACTGGTCCGGAAGGAACAGTGGGAATTGGCGTCTGCCTTCCCGGCGAGCTTATGTGCGTCAGTGGGAGTTGGGGCAATTACTTAGGAGATCTGTTTATAGACGAAATGTGCCTCGGAGAGGTAACTCCGATAGAAGAAGACCTATGCACCGGCCAAGATGATAATTGTGATGGAATAATAGATAAAGAGCTTGAGGACACAGACATACTGTTTATAGTAGATACATCAGGCTCTATGTCATCAACTATAAATGCTGTACAAACAGCTATGAGCATGTTTTCCGCTCATTATGCTGATCAGGAAGTTGTGCAGTGGGGCCTTGTAATCGGACCCGTAGACGACAACTTTGATAGAGAAATTCTGCGCATAGAAACAAATTTAGTGCCATTTGGACAGTTTCTACCGACCTTAGCTTCAATCGATGATCATAATACCGGAAGTGAAATGCTGTATGATGCAATCTATTTAAGCATTAAAAATTTAATGCCCCAAGGATTCCAGGGCAATATTCCTGCTTTAAGTTGGAGCGACCCCACAGAAGTAGCCTCTATTCCTAATGTTGAAAACTGGAATATAAACTGGAGAGATGAAGCTAATCGTGTTATTATTGTTTTTTCAGACGAAGAAGGCCAAAGCTATCTGGATCCAGAAATTAATCAGCAAATTATACAAGATCATGCAAACGCAGCATCTGACTTGTTTATTTATACATTTAGCAAGCCTCTAGACCAAAACGGGGCAGATGGATGGGGCCCCATATCAATAGGCGGATCATGGTTTCCTCTTACGTCTAATCCGCAAACAATGTTCGACAACTTAATGGAGATATTAGAGGAGACAGCCTGTGGGGGCGGAAACTAGGTTAGGTAACGCTCTCCTCTGTCGCACAAAATTGTAACTATAGCTCCACTCACATCATTTTGATCAGCCCATCTTTCTGCAGCAACAAGGTTGGCTCCAGAGCTAATTCCTACAAGTAAGCCATTTTCCTTAGCTAACCTTTTGGCTCTTTCCTTAGCCTCTTCTGTGCTAACCTGCACCACTGAGGATACCCGACTCTTATCCAGGAGAAAATCTGCTCCATCATTAACCCCTTGTATTCCGTGTTCAGAAGAGCTTTCTTCTGGCACCATCAGTACAGTTTTTGTCTTCAGACTGCGATCATTTATGAAATTTAAAACGCCCATCATAGTTCCGCCAGTTCCTGCTCCGGCAACAAATGCGCACCAGTCTTTGTTTAGCTCACCTTTTACATCATTGTAAATCTCTAAAGCTGTAGTTTCGTAATGAGCCTCTATATTTAGTGGATTAGAAAACTGCATAGGAGACCACCAGGACTTATCCTGCTTTAGCATCTGATCTCTTTTCTCTATTGCTGCCTGAAAATCACTTGGACCAACAGTATGTATGTTTGCCCCAAAGGCCTTCATCATAGAAAGCCTTTCAGAGCTCATATTGCAAGGCATAATTATATGGACCTCTTTGCCCATAGCTGCCCCAAGCATTGCTAAGGCTATCCCTGTATTTCCGCTTGTCGCCTCTACAAATCTAGACTCTCGATGTATTTCTCCAGAGATTACCGCCTTTTGCACAACATAAGCTACCATCCTGTCCTTTATTGATCCAGACGGACTATAGGTCTCTAGTTTTGCATAAATATTTGGAGCAATTTTTACAATAGGCGTGTTCCCAATTATCTTATTAAACAATTTAGATCCTCCTTGGCCAGATTGTGTCTTATAATATTACTAATAAAAACTACATTAGTAATACATATTAGGAGTTAAAAAATGCCATATGCTTCTTTAGTGATTATTTTTAATAATAAAAGACAAGTTCTGCTCCTCAAGAGAAGCGCTAAGGTCGACTCTCACCCTAATAAGTGGGGATTCCCCGGAGGAAGAGTGGAGGAAGGCGAGACTTCTGTAGATGCAGCTGTAAGAGAAGTTTATGAAGAGACTACACTCAAGGTTTTCCCTAAAAAGCTAACTTACGTCTTTAATATGAAGAAAGAAAATGGAAAAGAAATAGTTTTCTTCTTAACAGACTCATGGCATGGCAGCGTAAAGACTGACTGGGAGTCGGATGATTATGGCTGGTTTGACATTGCACAATTGCCAATTAAAGACATGGTTCCCGCCCCAAAAATTGTATTCGAAATGATAAGGGCGTGGTCAAAAATGGTCAAGCCAAGCTACCCAGATGGGCCAACTCGCTCATTTAAGCAAAACTAATTTAATGATCTAATAAATTTTTTAACAGAAACCCAATCAATTGCGCTATAGGGCTCTACCCACACCATTGACTCAAGTAATACTGGAGCATTATTAAATGATGACAAAGTTATCGCAAAAACTATTCCTGCAAAATTCCCTTTTGAATCAAAAACACATGATCCGGAAGACCCTCCCCAAGCTGTAGAGTGTAAGACAAAGCGCTTGCCCTCAATGCCTGATATAGAAGACCTTACGGTTCTTAGGCTCTGGCCAGCCGGAAAGCCTGAAAACAAAAGCTCCTTCCCCATACTTTTGGATGGTTTAAAATCAGGGAGACTAAGTTTCATTGGAGCTATGCCTTTAAACTCAGGTATTAAGAGTATTGCGAAATCAACATTTTCCTGCGTATAAACAAGGGTTCCAACTCTTTTGTTTCCAGCATGATCTATTACAAGAAATCTTTTTCCTCCCTTAACTACATGAGCTGCAGTAAAAACAACATGGTAGCCCTCTACTAGCATATATGCTCCAGACCCGTGACCACGTGAAGTTACTATCTTTACAGCGGCCTGGCGAGTCTTTAGTTCTGTTTTAGACAGAGAAACCTGTGTTGATGCAGATACAGGTGTATCAACTGCTGATATCCCTGTAGACAAGGAGTTTGGCGAGTTGGGGCTTGGGGAGGATGGAGCGCATGACAAAAGAGGAACTCCAAATAAAGCTACAAAAGCAATTACAATAAGTCTTTTGCTTAAATTCATATTTATTTTATGTAAAAAAACTTTATTCGTCCTGACCAAACTAGCCTCCTATCTTTAGGTACCAAGCAAGTGCTCCCATCATAAATTGTACTGCAATAAATACGCCTATCGCTTTTATTTTAAATGAATTCAGAGACTCAACCTTTTCAATAAGCTCTTTAAGTTGAGTTGGTGAGCAAACTTCATCTACCTTCTCCTTCCATCCTCTAAGCTCAGTAACACGATCTTCCTTGACTCTAGTCTCAGCAAGCTCTTGTCTTATAGACTGTATTTCTCCATTCATATTGTCTATGCTCATAGATAGTGATTCGAGCTCTTTTAAAACAAGCTTAGAATACTCATTCCACCCATTTTGATGTCTTTCATCGCTACTCATGACCCACCTTTTTACAGCCCTTACTGTCTACTATACAGCTTATTTTGCTTAAATTTTCCAAGCATCGTTCAATGCCCTCTTTTTCAGATGAGCTTTTTTCTTTCACTTCTTTTAAATCTTTTTCTACTACAGACACAACTTCTAATATATCCCATAATGCTGCTGCATTCATTTTTAGCTGTCTATCTCTGTCCGTAAGCTCATCACATAACTGCTTAAGCTTATCCAAGTTAGCCTTATCCTTCATAACTAGTTTCCTTTAAAAATAAAAATTTTATTAAACGAATTAACAGCTATAAACTAAAACTCACCTTATACAATTGTTAATAAATTAGCATATACAAAAAAAGTGCAGCTTTAATCTAAAGATATTATAGTACAGCTTCAGATATTAATTCATCAATCTTAGAGGAGCTAAAGCCCTTTGTAATTGAGGTTATAGTCATTTTTTTATTTATAAAAACAAATGTTGGCCATCCTGATATAGCCCATCCTGATCCAGACCCATCATCTATAAGGGCTCTTGAGCCTGCCAGAACTGGATCTGCTAGGTTATACGCCTCAGCCCACTCTAAGCAGTCCTGACTGCTTGGGCTCAACCTTTCATTGTTTTCTACAAGAACCGTTATATATACAAGGCTTTCTTGTGAAAACTTTTCTTTAACAAGATTTATTTCTGAAGCAGCCATCCTGCATGGTCCGCACCATGCGGCGCTGAAATCTATCACAACTACTTTCCCGCTAAAATCGTACAGATTAACAGCTTTGCCATGCTGATCTGTAAGGCTAAAGTTACAGGGGAGCGAGCCTACAGTGTAGTCACATTCTAAGCTGTAAAGGTCAACTCCTCCGCTGTCTAAAGGAGCGTTAGGCTTGCAGGACATTATATAAGGCAAAAGGCATGTGAGAATTATCACAGATATTTTTTTTAAATATTGCATTTTTATTCCCAGCATTCGTTTGCAAATATCTCCGAAAGATCGCTTTCCATCTGATCAGAGGTTCCTAGGACATAAAGGTTTCCCCCAGTACTTGAGGCTATATCATCAAAAGAGGTAAAGAAACTAAAATCAACAAATCCATAAAATGTCACATCATTATCAACGCAAGCATTTTCTGCATCGAACTCAGTAAGCCCATCATAGGACTGTCCTTCCTCATCTGTAAATAAAACTACATATCTTCTAGAGTCAACACTCCAATTTAAGGGCAAGCTCTCATTGCAAGACTCTGCTGTTGCATCCCAAGACGGCTCATGTCCAGATCCGATTGTAGTTAGCGTTGCAAGCTCCATCTGAAATGTAGCTGCATCAGAAAAGTCTAAAACAATACCCGCATCTCTTCCTGAGGGGTACGGTATTCCAACTATTGCAAACCTAAAGTCAGGATTTCCAGTAAAAGCATTTGCAAAAAGCTGTGCAGCATGCGCAACATTAGGATAGTAGGAGCCCATTGAGCCAGATAAGTCTATCATAAAAACAATATCTACACGCTCACCTGCCTCAAGGTCTTCATCTGTAAATCCATCGCAATCATTGTCTAGGCCATCGCAGATCTCTTCTGATGGCAATTGCTGATTCTCACAAACTTCCTCGCCCATTATACAAACGAGTATTCCTGCATGACATTCGCCGTAATAAAGATCGTCATCATTTCCATCATAGCAATAGCCCAGAGGGTCCATATCATCTATAAGGCCATCGCAATCATTATCTAGACCATCACAAGCCTCAGGAACAGGATCACGATGGCCGTAACACACAATCTCTGCATCTATGCACTCAAGAGAACCAAGAGAGCATTGGCCAACAGCTGAGCCACAAACATCGCCCCTATTTTCGTCTAAGACGAAATCATCTACGTCACCATTGCAATTATTATCTAGGCCGTCACAATATTCATCTGAAGGCAGTATCTCTCCGTCACACTCGACAAAGGTTCCGTTTTCACAAACACCTATTCCGTCCTTACACTCTCCAGTTTGCCTTGTTTCTGGTTCTCCAGTGTAGCAGGGTGCTCCACATCTTGCGTCAAAGAGCTTATACTCCTGACTGCACCCTAACAGGGCTCCTATTAAAAGCATGGAAGTAAACCATCTAATAGGCGTCATTTGCTCTCCAACGAACAAGCTAATGTTCTTTAGCCTTGAGATAATCAAAGCTATACATTTTTAAGCAGAAATATTAATTGTTTTTTATTTGTATAGCCAGTATAATTTTAAGTTTTCATAAAAATAAGATATTTTATTATTGATTATCAAAAAATTTATTTTATGTAAAAAATCCTACATCTATAAGCACAAGCTCTCTTGTTCCCGGCCTTTCCATTATATTATTTGCATGTACATCTGACCATTCAATTCCAAGGTTTTTAAGAGCATTAAGAAGCTGAAACAAGCCTTTTGTTTCAGGCATATACTTTTCAGAAAATAAAAAGCTAGCTGGACTACTTGTATACACTAGATCCCTTTCTTCTTCTAATTCCTGTATCCTTTTGGAATTAAGGCTATCATGATCTGTGTCTTCAAGCATCTTTATGGTATAATCAATGTCTCTAGATGAATAATATTTGGCAACAGGTTTTTTGGAGGTGTTAATATAGCTAATAAAGTTTTTTTGAATATTTCTTGATATCTTATCTATAATACTTGCACTTTCTCCACTTAGCATATCAGTATATATTCTTAAAGAGCCTTTTATTTTATCAGATATTTTTTCAAAACTAAGCAATCCCTTTAGAAGATCTCCCTCGATATCCTGCTTAAGCTTTTCGGATTCTCCAAGAAACATCTTGAACGCTTTTTCGTTATTATGACTAATGCTTGATTCTATGTTAGCTATTGTAGAGTCAAAAGATATTTTTAGAGCTTCCGATATGAAGTCTTCATTTTTTAGTATATTTTTAGTTTGTCTCATGTCTTTTGTACGCAATATCTTGCTAACATGGGGGTTTGTCTTAGATAAAAGTTCCATAACTATAATGGTCGTATAAGCATTTGGCTCAATAATAGAGTAAATCTCTGGCAGATGCCTTGACAGTCTTTCTGGCAATACTTTTTTTGCTTCAATTATTTTCTTCCAATTATCCGGCTCAGCCTTACTGAAACCAGACAAAACCTTGGCTACAGCAATTTTTCCGTCATAAATGACTTCATAAATATTGCCCTCTTTAGAGGGCACTCCCTCTCCCCTTTTTTCGGACTCAGTTCCTGCAATAAATCTTATCGGCTTTAACCCTTCTTCTACTAAGATTGGCTCAGAATATGACTTCCAAACCCTATTGGGTGTTAGAGCCACAGTTTCATCTGAAGCTGATTTTTTATTTAAAGAATAAATCATCTCTGTAACTTCCGATGAGGCTCGATTTAAAGAGGCTCGATTTAGAAAGCCATTAAGACGGTGCAACTTTCTTTTAATAAGTAAAAGATCTTTTTTACGAGAATCTTGCATTGCCAATTAGCTGCACCCTTGCTCTGCCGGCCATATTTGTATTGCCATCTATATTCCACTTAGGCAAACATCTTTTGCCCCACCTTCCTGTGTCAACGACCACTCTGTGGTTTTTGCTGCCACAGGGCGATCCGGGCTCTCCACTGGCCTTGGGCATACCGCCGGGATGCAGAAAGTGCGCTCTGTCTCCAATTTCATTCTTAAATGATACTCCATCAAAGATTGTTTTTACAAATCTTTTTATGTATTCAAAGTCACTTCTTTTATGAGCATTTTTCCACCGCTTTCGATTGGATTGGGACAGGCCTCCGTACCAGTTTCTGCCGCTACCTGTATCTGGATCTATAACTTCGTATATTGGCATGTCCCATTTTTTGGACCTATTTATCATAACCCAGACGATGCCCGCCATTTCTCTGTAATTTGCTGTAAAGCCTGTTTCTACAACAAGCCCTCTAGCCGCAGCCTCTACATCTCTATCTGTATACTGCAATCTCTCAGCTTCTGGGTGAGGCTCAAGAGTGTCTTTCGGGCCAATAGATGACTGATTCTTAACCATATTAAGAATCGAGATTGTTGCGACCCCGTCTATTGGGGATAGTCTGTTTAAAACTTGAAAATAAATAATAGCATTTTTAGTGCCCTTTCCAAAGACTCCATCAGGGTTGCCTTGACCCCTCCCAGATATATAATAGCCTTTGTCTATAAGTCTTTGCTGAAGCTCTTTCACGTCAGACCCTTTATCGCCGTACCTAAGGTCTCTGCTTCCATATTCAGCACTCTCTTCGATCACAGGAGCAGGGCGCGGTTCTGTAGAGCTGTTATTATTAGGCGCAGTTACTATAGGTGCTGAAGAGGCCCCTTGGCCCACCATTCTCTTGAGCTCTTCTAAAGAAATATCTTTATACTTAGACTTAGCTTTATCAAAATCAGATTCCTCTATATTAAGCCTTGTCTTCAGCTCTTCGAGCGTAATGTCTTGATTACTATGACCAAGAATGCTTCTCTTCAAATCTCCAAGATCAGACTCTAATGATGCAAAAACTTTTTTATGAATTGCTTTTATTTTTTCAAATCTTTGTTTCATAACTCGCCCTTAACTCCCCTCTTCTGACGTAACAAATGTTTTCATATTTTGCTTTTCATCATAAGATGAGGATACTGCTATTGTTGTAAGTGGGTTTGTTCCATTTTTTGCATCATCTGCACTTGGATAAACAACTAGCCTACAGGCAATTAATCTTCCTGACTCGTCGTAAGTAGAGTCGGTTATTCGATGGTTATATTGACTTAAACCGGCAGTAATTCTGTTAAGCATTCCAAATGTATCTGGAGTTGTATGATCAAGAACAGACTCTTCCCAAACTTCATGAGCTACCTCATGCATTGTTGAGTCAGTTTCTGCTTTAATAATAAGAACATCTCCATGGGTAGGGATCAGAATGCCTAATGTATGTTTTCCGTCTGGATCAGGTGGGTAATCATACTTTGTAGGCCGAATGCCCTCTGGTATGGAGCTTCCATCTTCATCTACACCCTGTACTCTAAAGAACTGTCCATCTGCATCTTCTCCAACCTCTGTGATTCTAACCAAATGTTGTTGCTGAATAAGGGGATATAAATCAGGAGTTGTAAAAGACCCTACGGTTGGGTCCGCCCCTACGGCGTGTTGCGCAGGGATAACACTTATCCAGCTTTCAGTGTCGTAATCCCACGCCCATCCTGAAATAAATACACCTGCAGGATCAGCACCATGAGTCAACTCCCAGGTATAATCAAGGCCTGGTTTTACATATGTTACTATGTTTATAAAGTTATTGGGATCCACATCTGCCGGATCTACAGTAGACCTCCTAACAAGAGTGCCATCTGGACCATACAGACTAAACTCAGCCCCTTCCCACCCGTCTTTGTCAAAGTCGTAAGCTCTAAGGTAAAATACTATAGTGTTATCTGTATCACCACTAAACAGCGACATGCCTCTATACAATACGGCAGACCTATCTATGTAGGAATTGGTTTCAGACGGATTCAGCAGAGGCGTGTTGGCAAGAGCTGTGGAATAAAACTTCTCCCCTGTAGGATCTTTTATTGATGTATAATGCATTGGCGTAGACGAAAGATTTCCAGAGCCATCTTGAGAGCTGTGAATCATGTATTTAGATAGATGGTTAACCAACATTGCATGCCCCATCGTTCCTACTTCACCCATCTTAAAGCTAGAGCCGTCAAATGCCCCCGAGCTATCTATAGGAGAAAATACGCTCGCCTCCCAGACTCCTGCTGCGATCTCTCTTATTGCGCTATCTGATATTTCTTCATAAGTAACCGAATCAATCTTTATTGCATCTTCATCAATTGCATCAGTAGCAATAACCCCGGCCGTAATTGCATTGGGCTCGAACTTGCTTTCTTTTATTGTACCGTCTTTTATCACCCGATGATCTATGGCGTTATCATCAAACTTTTCGTTAGTAATTGTAGCTGCATTAACTACTCTTTCTGATATTGCATTGTCAGAAAATGCATCATTTGTTATTGCGCCGTTATCGAAAGAGTTAGCATTAATACCAGCGGGATTTATAACACCAACCCTTCCAACATTTTTAACTCTTTGGGTTGGAATATCATAGCCAGAAGCCCCAAAGTTTTCAAGACCATCTGCCGCAACAGTATTGTCGTTGACAAATGTAACATTAACTTCTGGTATACCTGGAGTAGTCGTAGCAACAGAAGCATCTTTATACTCCTGAACGTCAACTTGCGGCAAGCCGGATGTGCTTAATGAGGCCGGACTGCTGTTATACGATAACAGGTTGATGTCAGGAAGCTTTGCAACTGCCTCAACTGATATCGTTGCATTTTTGCCGCCCCAGTCTGAAACATTAACATTGGGATATCCCGTTACAGAGTTGGAGACAGGAGTGTTGTCCCAAGAAACAACATTAACATGATGCTCAAACGGCATTAGCTGCAAATATTCTGTTATCTCGCCAATTCCGGCTATACCTCCTCCTGTCGCTCTAATATAAACAAAATAACCCTTTTTTCCCGCACCCTGAGGCCAGTTAGCTCCAGTAGCAGGATCAACGCCTCCCCCGTCTTCAAGGGTTCTGTGAGCGGCAGTAAAGTCAGTTGATGTGTATAGGCCGTCAAACGGAAAGGGGGCATGTGGAGATGCTCCTGAAAGCGGATTAAACATCCTGAAGGAGTAGTTAGAAGGATGCTCAAAGGCTCCTGCTGGTGCACCTGGATCGGGATGCTTATCTGTCCAGTGCTTTATGCCTCCTAGATTATACCACCAAAGTCCTAACTCTATGTTGTATACCATGCAGTTGGCTACAACTCCTGGATCGCCAAGAGAATCTGGTCCAGTTGGTCCGCCTCCAGTTTTTGTTATTTCTATTGAAAACTCTAAGTTTTGTAATGGTTTTACTTCGTATCTTATATTGTGATTCATATTGAAACGTTCCTCTGAGACTTACTTCTATTTTCTCAAGCCAATTTTGGCAGTATAATTCTACTTATATTATTAATAAAAATAATATATACGAAAAGATCATTCTTACTAATATCTATTAGTAACATTGAGCGAAGGAGAGTAAAATGGCTTTAAGTATAAATAGAGTAATTTCAGATGCAGCTTCAACTGCATGCTTCGAGATTGTAAATGACACAGGGGGAGAGAGCGCTACAATCATCACTCCTGCCGACTTATCTGGTGCTGACGCAAGCCTCGATCAATCTGTCTTTATAAAAAGAGTTGTGGCAACCGTTGCTAATGCGGATCCTGCCGAAGCGACCTTTGTAACGCTGGCCTGGGGAGATGGAACTGAGTTTCTACACCTACCTCTCGGACATACAGATATAGATATAGGGTTTGGAATAGGAAATGTCGGTGCCGATGCAAACGTAACTGTCGATGCAAGTGATGGTGCTTTATTTACATTAAGAATTTTTGTAACCAAAAACAAAGGGTTCCCAAGAAGCATGGGACACTCTATGAGCAGGCCATAAATAAATTTAACTATAAGGATAATAAAATGTTAAAGGAACTAATTAAACTAGCAGATCACCTTGACAAAAAAGGGCTTGAAAAGGAGGCCTCCTTTGTCGATCAGATTATTGAAAAAAATATGAGCAAAACAGCTAATCCAGCAGCTACCCTCGCAAGAGCACTCAAAGATATCAATGATCCCTCCATCCAAACAGATTTACCTAAAGAGTCAGGTCACGGCTTTACCGAAGAGGATCGACAAAAGTTGGACACCATTCACTCCCTCCTAAATCAAATTATGACTCAACTCTAAAGTTTTTAATCAGATAAATACTTTTCAAGTATTCCAGAAAGACTTAGGGCTAAAACATATTTATATCCAGCGCTAAGCCTAGAGGTATAAACGCCTACATACTGTCCTGCTATTACGTAGGCCTTTCCATCTAGCTCTATGTATGAGAACTCCCCTGAGGTCAAAGGCGAAGATACCCTTTGCTCTGAGCTAATTCTAGGGGTGAGAATTTTTGATACGGCCTCTTTTAAGAAAAGTTGCACTGTTTTTTTAACCAGCAGAGCCTCTTCTCCTATTTCAAAGAGATCGTCTTCCTCTAAGTTTTCACCAAGAACATTTTGAGACTCTAGGCCCAAAATCTCATTCATGATGCAAGCACTATCGGTATCTAGTTCCTCGGCAAAAGAGTTTAACGTCTTTATCGTAGAAATAGTTACTCCCTTTGGGATTTGAATTATTATATAATCAAACTTATCTGAAGACATGCCTATACCATTCTAGCTCTCTTTAGTTAAAAAATTATAACCATATAGGTTTATTAAAGTTCCATATCTTATCGAAAAATTCCTTAATATCTGCTTTATCAGACTCTTTTATTCTGCCATTCGGTGCTAAAATAATTTTGTCATTTCCCGCAGGAGGCTCTTTTCCTTCTGGATTCTCAATTGAGACTGTTTCCTTTGCCCACAGCTCCCTATCTAGGTTAATCGGAAGATACCCTACGGGAAGAAGGTTGTGACCCGCAGGGATATAGTCTGCTTCTTTGCTTTTTTCGGAAAGTTGAGTTGCCTCTGGCGCTATAACTACATCCCAACCCATATCATCAGCTGGATTGTTTATTTGTATAACCTCTCCATAATGAAACGGCATTGCTAACATAGACCCTTCGGCTTCCCATTTGTGTGAGCCTTTCGGGTAATCCAAAAGTAATGTTAGTCCAGGGTTTTCCTCCAGGTAAGCGATGGCATCATTAACATCATCGATATCAATCTCTTCAGAGGGGTGGTCCACTCCTGGTATGGAGCATACTTTTATAAGTCTTCTTATTTCATCTGACTTTTTTACAAAACCTTTTGTATTTAAATAGCTGCTTAAAATAAAAAGTTTATTTATCATTTCGTTAGAGCTCTTTTGTACAAATAGTAAAGTTCAGACAGCCTACTACCAAGCGATCTCTTATTTTTATTCGAATAAAGAGAATATCCCATTTCTTTAAGCTTCTTTTTAGCTAGATCTGAAGGCTCAAGAGCTTTTCTCCACCTTTCTCTTTCTTCTTTTGAGGCTATTTCATCCAAGGAGGAGATTCCCATATCTGCAAGCATGGTGTCTTGGTACTTTTTAATCTCTGATCTTTTAGTGTAATCTTTTTTGTTTTTCATTCTAAAATTTCTTTTTATTTTTAACAAACCAGCTTTTAATATAGCCTAATACTTTGTCATATAGGCTCTTTTCTTTATCTGAAAAATTAGTTGATCTAGACTTTCTTTTATAGGTGGCAATTAGGAACTTTACATCGGATTGGATCCTAACTATTTCCTTGCACCGCTTCCTTGCATCTTTAATTTTTAAGGCTGCATCTATCTGTCTGTCCAACCTCACAAGCAGCGACCCTATCTCCCTCTCCGATTTTATTTCCTCTATTTCTATATTACGCATAGGGCTGCCTCTCTATAATTGGTATTATTTATGAATATAATACTAGTTTTCAAAATACAAAATTTTGTTAGGAACCACAATGCTCAAAAAAGGTACAATAAGAACTTATTCAAATAAAGAGGTTGCCTATGAAGATTTTAATGTTATAGTTAAAAGCTTAAGCTCAGAAGGCCTAGACGTATACATAGGAACAGATTCTCAAGTTATAAAAAATGAAATATGTATTGTAACATGTGTATGTTTTTACAAACAGGGGCTTTCCAAGAATAGAATTTACTATATAAAAAATAGGATTCCCGAAGAAAAACACCCTACGCTTAGAGCTAGAATGATTCTTGAGGCTTATACTAGCTTAGAGGCAGCTTTAGAGCTAGACCCACTTATCAAATCAAGCCTCACCATTCATCTCGACATAGGTACTGATATGATCAAAAATCAAACTGCAAAATTTAGCAAAGAATTGCAGATACTAATTAAATCCCAAGGGTTTGGTTGCGAAGTAAAGCCTAATAGTTGGGCCAGTAGTTGTGTTGCAGATAAGTATACTAAATCTTAAAAATTTTTTATACAAAAAAGCTGTGTTGCAGCTATTTAACTCCGACTGCACAGAATATTCTTTGGTATTTAGATTTAAGCTTATCGGTATATTCTTCTAAAACTGTGCCCAAAGATTCCTTGTATTGCTCAAATGTTACAGATGCCTTAGGGACAGCAATGCAATGGTTGCTTTCTCTAACGGGAACGATTAGATCACCAATATCGGCACGCCCCTCTATTATGACAGGTAGAACTCCGCAGAATGATAAGATTTCGCCTAAGCGTCCTGAGTCCGGAGTAACACCCAAAACCCCTCCTCCTGCAATTATAGCTCTTTTTGTTACAAGCATAGCGATGCCTTTTTGGTCAATATTGTTTTTGTAAAACTTACCCCCTATAACCCAGACTACAATGCCTTCCTGAATCCCTGCTATACCACTTTCTTTTAGTGGTTGGTCCCACTCGTCTTTATCTCCAAGCTCAAAAAACTCTCCAAAGTCCCCCGTTCCTGATACGAACTGAACCCCATATACATTGTCAAGCTCGGCTACACGATCTATATACTGGCCCTGATTTATTTGATCGACATGGATATGCGGATGGCCGTTGTCGGTTTCATATTCTATTATAGAATTAAGCGTAGTATAGTCAATGTCAACATTCTTAGATACAACAACGGGATAATACCCGGTACCAGACAGGTAGCCGCCGACCTCGGTCCCTGGGCTGACGCCTCTAACAGAGCCATATTCATCAGAGTTAAAGTCAAACTTTATCCACTTATTGGTGTTATCTGCATCAAAATCTGCCGAACCCCAATTAATATCAATATTTAGACCGTCTTGGTCGGAAGAGTTTCCGCCATTCCTTATATGAACAACATCACCAAAGGTGCTATTTCCCGTCGTTTCCATGACTATGGACTCATTATTTTCTTCCGGGGAGATCCTTGAGGTGCCAATCTCAGGAAATACCGTTTTCTCAAATGGATTATCAACTCCGCCAATCCTAATCGAATCAGCAACGAGAATTCCCTGTATCACAACTTCGCTACTTGGGTCTAAAGTTATATCGCCGCCTGAAGAATCAATCGTTATGTCACCTGATGAGTTTAACCTCATCTCATTTTCAGCTGCTAAACTTACGTCATTATCTGCACTAATTGTCACATCATCAGAAGAGGATGTTAGCTGTACCTTGTCTTCTGCCATTATCAGCACATTACCAGCGGCATCTAGATGTACGTCTTCAGCAGTGGTCTCTATTCGAATATGATTGCTAGCAGTCATATCTACGTCATTCTGAGATGTAAGCTGGATGCTTCCCTGAGATGTGAGCTGGAGACTTCCCTGGGATGTGAGCTCTGTATCGCCTCCGGCCTGAAGCTTTACATCAGAAGCAGCTTCAATTGTATGACTTCCAGAATATTTATCTACTGACATTTTCTATTCTCCTAAATTACCTGCTTTAATAACCATGTTTTGAAAGCTCTTTTAGCAGTCTTTTTCGAGCCCTTAGTTTTTTCTTTAACTTCTTATTGTACATATCTCTTTTTATGCTAGAGAGCTTATCTATCAGGAGCTTGCCATCAAAGTGGTCCATTTCATGCTGAATTATAACTGATGTTGGGTCAGAAAATGCTGTCTCCATAGTTCCCCCAAAGGGGTCCTTGTACCTAACGACAATACTTTTGTTTCTTTCGGTATCAACGGCAAGACCGGGCAAAGATAGACACCCCTCCCTGTAGAATACTTTTTCTTGTGATTTATCTAATATTTCGGGGTTTACCATTTTTATGACGCCCAAACCGCCCGTTGCAACAAGAATCCTTCTTGGATCACCGACCTGAACTCCAGATAGACCAACTCCATCTACGCTAAGCATCTTTTTTATCATGCCTTCCATCTTTTCGTTAAGCTCTTCTCCGAACTCATCTGGAGATACATCAACGCTTTTTGTCCTCAACCTTGATCCTGATCCTATAACTATCTTTAGCTCGTTTTTCATACTTCCTCTTCAGAGTTCTCTATGATTATATCTGACTCATCTAGATCTGGAAATACATCACCTAGGTCGTAAGCAACCTCTTGATTTGACATAAAAACGCCAATTCTTACTTTTAGTTCAGGTCCCGATTTAACATCTGTTATGTCCCGACCCAAGAGGTCGTTTGAATAAGCAAAGCCTCTTGGAGCTTCTTTTGACGCAGATATGGTTATATGAGCAACGCCATCATCCTGTCTAGAAAAAGAGTCATCACTGACCCTTACCTGAACTGCTTGGCCCAGCTCATCATAAGAATACCCGATTACCGTAACCGTCTTTTCTCCGCCCTCACCTATAGGGAGGCTTAATATATCCTCTCTAGATGGCTTAAACTTTATAGTCATATGAGAATGACCAGGAACTCTTTCGTGTAATGCCTGTTTTGTTTGCAACTTCCACCAATTGTAAAGCTCATCTCTGCTAGAGGAGTCCAAAAAAGCTGCAGAGTAAAGCGGCTTGGCCTTTTTCTTTTTTGCAGAATTTTTTATAAGCTCTTTTACATTTTCTTTGTAAAAAGAGTTACTTTCCCCAGAAAGTGATGCCTCAAGTTTGCTTAAAGCCTGTTTTATTTTATCCCTCATCTATAGGTCTCCTTTTAATAACCCTTCAGCAGGTTTTTCGCTGGTATCAACCTTTATTATTGAAACCTTGTCTTTTACGTTTGAATATTTTTCCTCTAAAACCTTTTTTATTGAATTTATATACTTTAAATTATCATCATAAAAGGTTATTTTTTCTACAGAGTCTTGCGAGGCTATTCTTCCTATAACCTCACCCTTATACTTGCCACTAGCTTCGCCAATTGGCTTTGTGTATACAGAGCGAGGCCACTTAGAGCCAACTGACTTAAGTCTGTCTAGAATTCCCTCCTCCATTCCAGGAGTAGACTCTCTTGCTGTTAGTATTACAGCGTTATCACTATGTTTATTATAAATATCCAAAATATCTTTATTTGGAATTATACCCAAAGTTTTAGGTGACTGATAAAACTTGTGATCTCCAGCCACGACAACTGCTCCTTGTAAGTATTTTTCTCTTAGATCAAACTTTTTTGTATATCGAGAGGCAAAAAACTTTTTAAATAAGCTGGGCGGTATCGGCATGTTATCTTTATCTTTTAATACGAACACAACTTGGTTTGTCTTTCCCAGCAAAGGTATGTCGATAATTTCTCTTCTTAGATGCATTTCGCCCACTTCTTCCTTGAAATGTTCAAGCAAACTGCTTCTCTCTGTATCGTTCAAGCCTCCTCTTATATACTCCTCTGGATTTGTGCTCGCATTGCGAACAAACTCAAGTATTGAGTTTATAACATTGGGGGCATCATCTCTTGCCGACTCTACAATATTTTCTTCAGTATAAAGAGCTACATCATGCCATTCTGGAGACCAAAAAAGTGTATCATCCATATCAAATATATATACATGACCACTAATATTAGGAACAAAATAGTCTGTGTCAGCAAATCTTTTTATAATATTTTGAACATACCCAGACTCTTCTTTTGCAGAAAATCTTTCTAATAATATTGATAGCTTAACTAGTTTATTCACTATACCATGTGATGCAGATATATCTTCAATATCTCCCAAGTTGTCTTTATAGTATGCATCCACCTCTGCGTCTCTAATAGCTCTGCCAATGTCAGGGCCGGGCTTCATGCCCTTCTCCATAAGCTCCTTTGCAGAGATTGCTGGAGGCGAATTTGCAAATTCTACGAACTTACTAAAGTCTTTTCCTAAAGCCATTCCAAACTCTAATATGATTTGGTCGTTTATCAGGACGCTCGAAGATCTCTTTATTCGTTCACACTCCTTCTTTAAGCCAAATACGGTATCCTTGCCAATATCGTCGAGGCACAGCAAAAAAGATACTGCATTCTTTATATCGTTTCCGAAGTTTTTAGAAGCCAAAACACGGCTAACCTCCGAGGGGCTGTTATTGGGAAGTATGGTTGCAAGCTGTATGGCTATATTTTTACTAGAAGAAAAAGCTCTTGATACATCTAGTCCTGGCAATATTTGAGAAAGTAAGCCAAAGTCAATAAGCATGTTAATGTAATCTGCAGGAATTTTGGCAGATAAGATCCCTTTTATTAGCTCTTCTTTTATTCTCTCTGAAGATACTGCAGCATCACTAGGCTCAGTTAAAGAGTTGTTTTTCTTAATTGCATCAGCAGTTTCTTGGTCCAGCTGACCGCCAACCCTTCCTGCAAATCTAAAGGCTCTAAGTATTCTAAGCCTATCCTCAGAAAACCTCCTTTCAGGATCTCCAACTGTTCGTATTACCTCATTCTGTATATCTTCAATTCCGCCAACATAGTCTATGACTTCTCCTTTTTGACCGGCTTTACGCTCCCCTCTTGTGGGAGGCCTGTAAAATAAAGCATTTATAGTCAAATCTCTTCTTAGAACATCTTCTTTTATGCTAGAAACGGGAGATGCAAATCCACCTTTTCGCGTACCCTCATCCGATCTATATGGAGCAAACTCATATTCGTTGCCATCGTGAGCTACAACTCTTGCTACTGCAAAAGACTTCTCTCCCTGAACTCCTGCGAATTTCACGTAAGGATCTAGCAGCGTAAGCGCTTGTTCTGGTCGAGCACTTGTAGATATATCATAGTCCTTGGGGCTTCTGCCCAGAAGAGTATCTCTTACGGCTCCCCCAACAACAAATGCTTCGTGGCCAGCTTTATTTAATACATCAATAAGCTGATAAAGACTCTCTGGGATCTCCATAGAAAGTTCCATTGTATTAGGATTCTCTAAATAGTCTGACATAACCTTCCCTTTTATTCTATCTTGCCTTTTTAATTAATAGAGGCTAAGCTATGCTTTTCATGATATTTTTACACTTAGGATACCTAGAGCACCCATAAAACTTTCCATACTTACCCTTTCTTTCTAGCATTTCACCCTTTTTACACTTTGGGCATGTTACTCCAGTAGCTTTTGCTTCAGGCTTTTTCTTTTCGGCCGGGCTTCCATCTTCACCTACAGTTGCGGTATATTTGCAGGCAGGATAGGACTTGCATCCAAAGAAGTCTCCATTTTTTCCACTACGTTTCAACAAAATGTTTTGACAAAGAGGGCACTTATGTCCAGTTTCAACAACTTCTTTTGAATTTGACTCTCCATCAATGCCCAATGTTCCATCGCATGTAGGCCAGTCTGAGCACCCCAAGAAGGCACCATGCTTAGATATCTTCTTGACCATTCCAGAAGAACACTTTGGGCACTTAGCATCTACGGAAAAAGCCTTAGGGAGACCAGACGTTGTTGCGCTCTGAATTTGCTTGTCTAAACCAGAGTTAAACTCTTTGAGGGTATCTGTATACCCCAAGCTACCTTCTGAAATTTTATCTAAGTTCATTTCCATCGCAGACGTAAATGCTGGATCAACAATTGATGGAAACATCTCTGTGAGATAATCAGAGACCATAATACCTATTTCTGTCGCTACCAAAGATCTCTTTTCTCTTTTTATATATTTTCTATCCAGCAGTGTATCTAAAATAGAGGCGTAAGTACTTGGACGACCAACTCCTTGTTTTTCCAAAAGCTTTATTATAGAAGCGTCAGAGTATCGAGGAGGAGGTTTGGTAAAGTGCTGAGACGGGACTAGCTCTTCCCAGGATACATCATCTCCCACAGAAAGTTGGGGCAACACTACATCTTCTTTTATTTCACCATAAACTTTCAGAAAGCCATCAAAAATCAAGGTGCTTCCGTTCTTTTTGAAGTTATAAACCTTTTTGGCATAAGTACACTCCAGCTTAAGAGAAACTTGATCAAACTTTGCTTCAGCCATTTGAGAGGCCATAAACCTGTTGGATATTAAGTTTAAAAGCTTTTTTTCATCAGAAGAAAGAGTGCTTACAGGGCTATCGTAGGTGGGCCTTATTGCCTCGTGGGCATCTTGAGATGATGACTTCGGCCCATAAGATATTGTGCTACTAGAAAGATATTTTTTTCCATATTTGGCTTCTATTTTAGACCTTAAATCAATAATCTTTTGAGGATCAGTTCTAGTGCTATCTGTACGATGATAGGTTATTAGCCCATTTCCAAATAAGCTTTGAGCTACAGCCATTGTTTTCTTCGCACCCCAGCCAAAGTTATTGCTTGCAGATTGCTGCAATGTTGATGTAATAAATGGAGGCGCAGGCTTTCTGGTTCTGCTTTTTCCAGTATATTCAGATACAAGCAGCTTCTTCTTTGACCTCTCCATGTTCTTAAGGATTGAGTCGGCATCCGATTTGTCAGAAATCTTGTAAGAAGATCCGTTTATACCCCAGAAGTCTGCGCTAAAACCCTTTTTCGTTTTAGCTTCAATCTCCCAATATTCTTGGGGTATAAATCTTTTTATTTCGCCTTCTCTATCGGCAACAACCTTTAGAGCAACTGACTGTACCCTGCCTGCACTAGTGCCCCTCATGCCCTTGTTCCACATAACTGGACTTACCTTAAACCCTACAAGCCTATCGGTTATTCTTCTTGCCTGCTGAGCGTTATATAAGTCTTGGTTTAGTTTTTCTGGGTTTTTTATAGCCTTTTTTACAGCTTCTTTTGTAATTGCATTAAATCTTGTTCGATAAACAGTAACTCCCTTTTTTGGCAATAAGGTTGCCAGGTGAAAAGCTATAGCCTCACCCTCTCTATCGGGGTCTGTGGCTATATAGATTTTATCGTGATTTAACGCTTCCTTTTTGATATCCTTAGCTATATCCTTTTTATCTGGATTTATTTTGTAAGTAGCATCAAAGGTATCAAGCTCAACTCCCAAATTCTTCTTTGATAAATCCATTATATGGCCAACCGAGGCCATTATAACAAAATTTTGTCCAAGAATCTTTTTAAGCTTAGAAATCTTATTTGGTGACTCAATTAATACAAGAGGCATATACAAACTCCTTTTCCAGAATAATACTTCCGGAATTCGCCCTGTCTACAAAAAGATTATTTCAAAAGAAAATAGGTCAGAAGCCTCTGCAGCTTACAATTAATATTTCAAGCTGCCTTCTATCTTCTGGCTCAAGATAAGGTATTGCATCTTTTACTGGCATAAATACTTTTTTTTCATCAAAATATTTTACCATGACGTACCTTACAAATTCTATTGAGGAATGGTCTTTGTTTTTCTTAAAATGACTTAGAACGTCTATGAAAGTTTTTTCCATGATAACCTCCTATCAAGGGAAGGCTTTTTCACAAGCCTTCCCTTTAAGCCATTTTATTAGCTAGTCTGCTAATCTGTGCTACCAAAACCGCCGTCTGCGCGATCCGTTTCGTCTAGCTCTTCTAATGCAAAATCACAATCAATTCTTTTTCTAAGAATAGCTTGAAACATTTTTGGCTTGTTTTTTAAAACCAAGTCTCCAACGGCACTCATATTTTGAGGCCTAGTTCCGAAGACCTTTACTATACCATTGGGATAAGTCGTTCTTGCTGTATCCCCTCCCATATCAGTATGGTGAACTCTTACGGGCACAATTATCTCTCCAGTATAACCCTGGTCTATAATCCCAGCTGAATTTGCCATAGAAAAAGGTAGTTTCGAAATGCTGCTTCTGGGAAATACCTCAAAATAATGACCCTTACTAGGCTGCAGTGAAACGCCTGTTTTGAAATAAATAACATCTCCAACGATCTTATCTACCCCTACAAAGGTTAGGTCGTATCCAGCATCTGAGCTATGAGCTCTAACTGGAGCTACCGCTTCTTCTGATAACAATTTTACTTTTACTTTTACTTTTGGCATATTTTCTCCTTAAATGATGCTAATAAATACTTATCTATTGAACCTAGTTGGGGGATAGATGAAGTATAAAGAAAAACACTATATTGAATGTAGCTTTGACTTATTAATCGAAGTTGATAAAAAAGACCGAGAAAAGGTTATAAGAAAGCTTAACGGAATACTATCTAGTGCCTTAAAAGACGAAAAGGTAATAAAAGCATTAAAATCTATAAACTTTATGTCAGAAAGCGATGTTCTCATGGCCTCACTGCCTGTGGATCCTACCGATTTCAACTAAAGAGTTCCAGCTGCCCATAAAATATACTTGTACAAAGCCCTTGACAAGTCTTTGTTCCATTTTTCCTCATTTATTTTTATATTGAGTCGTTTTGCCAAAGATTTTCCCCGCTTCCACGCTTCAACCTCTTCCATTACAGTAAAGACTTTGTTTATTTTAGTTTTTTCGCCAAACTTTTCCTGCACATCCTTATATTTCACTATATCTTCATTATTGTGAATAAGTATATGGCCACACTCGTGAAGGAGTATGTAAAGCTGAGTTTCTAGAGACCTAGTGTTATTTATAGATACAATTTTATTTGAAGTATCAACAGAATCATCGCCTTTCCGGTCGAAATCGACGTAATAACCCTTATTTTCAAGCCACACCAATAGTGTACTCACAGATTCTTCGTGGTCCATGTGTAAATATTACTCATTTTTAAGCAATAAGCTTAGGGTAAAATCGCCGTAATATCAAGATCAAGATCTACCGAACCAGAAAGGCCTCCACCGACTAAGGTTCCGCCTCCACCGACGAATCCGTCTGGTACTTCGAGCACAAAACCTCCATCTCCCATAAGTACATATAAGCCTGGATGCTCCACGTTATGAGAGGATATTATCAGCCAACGACTTCCGTCTGATTGCACAGTTACGGCACACCCAGGATTGATCATAGTTATATACTTCCCCTCTTCCATATCTCCATAACCAGCACTCTCTGATCGTATTCCAAAAGGAACTGCTCCAGAGTACCACTTTATTGTATATATAACTCCACTTGCTGTAATCGGAGGAGGCAGAACTATCCATGTACCTACAACTTTAGACTCAACTAATATAGTTGAATCATTTTCAGTTACATTATATATCGGAGCATTTGGCTCATAAGTCGAAGAAGAATCAAAGGTTTTAAATGGTTTTGAGATCCGACCACTAAATTCAGTATTTCCAATCATCCTAATACTGCCTTGTGGAAGCGTTCCGTCCTCAAGTCTTGAGCGTGCAGATCCTGCCCTGATTGTCAATGGAGCCAGGTCTTCACCATCTTTGCTTGTTCCGGCTCTAAGGTAAACAGCTCCCCCTCCATGCTCTTCTGAAGCTGCATCTAGCACCAAAGAGGCTCCGTTAGAAGACATGGGCTCTGTGCAGCTACCCGCTGTCAGCTCAATCAGGCCGCCGCCACCACCACGTCGTCCTCCCAAGAGTCGAATAGCTGACTCTGAATATATCGGATTAGCTCCCGTTTCTATTGTGACGCCTCCAGGGCTTTTTTCATTAAACAAGGACTGTGCAGCCCTAATTGATATATCGGCACCGTGTGCTTCGGGGTTTGTATGACTGAGGGTAGTTATTGCTAAGTTTACGGGGATCTTGTGCTGAGTTCCCTCCGAACTAAGCCCTGTCGATATGTGCATAGACTTTGCTAAAAAAGCAGAGTTGGAGGTAGCTTCAGTTCTAAATATTGACAAATCTGACCTTTCAAACTCACCTCCAAACGAAAGATAGCCTGTAATAGACTGGCCGTAGCCGCTCTCTGGATCATACATAATTACAGCAGGGTCAGAGTCCTCTATAACTACACAATTTGGAACCTCAGGGTTAATAGACCCCTCAGTAATACCTCTTGCTTTAAGCGCAAGATTCTTTCTAGATTCAATTAAAAAATCGCTGCCATTAACAATGTGTGCGTCTTCCTGGCCCTCATATGCAAAAGCAATTGGATGTTTTCCGTCAAAAGTGAGAGGCTTTGATCCTAAGTTAATAAACGGCTCTTTAATATAAAGCGAAGTTAGAGTCAGCTCCTCTACAAGATCCTCTATTTTAACTTCGCTAAAACTTGATATAACTTCTGACTTAATCTCATTGCTAATTCCAGAGGTTATGAGCTCTATATTTTCAATTCTGCCACATAAGTCTGGAAATGTTCCGTATTCCGACGAGAAAAAGGGCGCTATCCCAATTGCTTTTTCTATATTAATAATCCCAGACCTAAGTCTATTTACACTCTCTGCGTTAATAGGACTCTTCTTATCTACGGCTAGCGGAATCTGAGCATAACCATCAATGGCCTTGGGGTAAATACTATATTCTGACATTATTTATCTCCAGATGGCACCGTTTTTCGCTTAGGAGAACGCCCTGGAACAGAAATGAGTTTGTTCACCCTTCTTTTTCTAATAACACTTCCATTTTTTTCTGCAGCACGCTTCTTCATAAGCTCTTGCTTCATCCTTCTGCTTTTAGATATCTTTTTTGCACATCCACATCCCATTGTTAACTCCTTTTGGACAAGAAAACTAATTACTCATTATAATTATATAGTATTAGTATTCATCTATATTAATTAGTTTTGTTATATTAGAGGCATTGCAAATAAAGGCCAAATATGAAAAAACTTTTAAAATATATGTTAATCTTCCTGATAACCATATCACTGGTACATCTTACCAAAGATATAGTAGAATTTTCAAGAGAAATAATAACCCTTAAGGATCATCAGCTTAGAGCGGAGGTTCGAAGCGAAAGAATGCTTAAGCCATCAGTTAAGATTGTTAGCTTGGCAGCAATGGGTGACGGACCTAGCATGTTTTTGTCTTCAGCCTCTGGGTTTAGTATCAAATATATTCCGAAAAAAGATGTATCGATAGTTATAACAAATGATCACTTTTGTTCTAATCAATTAAATCTCGATATTGTCTTTGTGGTAGAGAATTATCAACAAGCAAGCATAGAGCATAATAAAAATCTTTTTTCCGCAGAAATTATAACTACAGATCCAAGCCTTGACCTGTGTGCCCTAGAAGTTGAGGGGTATATTAGACCTGCAAAGTTGGCCAGTTATCACTATGACCCAAGATCCTTTGAAGAAATATACATAGTCGGAAGTCCCTCTGGGACCTATCCAATTATAATTGAGTCATATGTATCAAAGCTAATAGACAGAAATAAAACAAACTTAGGCAATATGAGTTCCGAAGGAAATAGAGTAATTATGATATCAGAACAGGTTTTTCCGGGCCATAGTGGCAGCCCTGTGTTTACAAAAAGTGGTGAAGTAATAGGGGTAGTCTTTGGAGCCCTACCTTCTTACGGAGGTCTTGCTGTATCTGTTAAAGATGTTTATAAACTCTTGGAAACACTTGATAATTAACTTTATGACTTAATATTACTTCTTCTTACGTTTTTTCAATCTTCCGGAAAAGCCTCTGGCATACAAGGTTAAGTAAGCTATATCTAGCCTATGACCTTTAAGCGCCATCTTTAGGGCTTGGTGTGCAAAGTTTGCTGCATTTATTGCTTCGGATCCAACTTGACTTCGCTCACCTTTGCTCGTCTTCTCCGTATACCTTCTGCTTATTTTTTCAACATCATCAGCAGTAACATTGCACAAGATCATATTAGGCTTGAGCTCTTCTATTATCTTCTCAAGCTTTTCTCTTTCTTCTTTTGTTTTTTGTAAATTTGGATTTGTATTATTAACGCACTTCAAAGGGCAGGTGATGCAAGCATCTCTTACTCCGGCGTCCCAAACCTCGCATGACATTAGCTGCTTTACCTCAACAGGCTGGCCTGCCATCGCCTCTTTGCATCCGTAGTATATTTTTCCATCTATAATTTTTGATTTACCTGTACAAAATGAGCTATTCTGCATCTCACTGGTCATCTTGCATGTTTCTTTGCAGTTTATCTCTTTCATAAAGGAATTATACTAGCTTCCAGAGTATTTTTCGAGTTTCTTTATGCTTTCTCCATGATCCCTCTCAACTTTTCTGAACAACTGAGAGCCGTCAGGTAGGACTCCGTAAACGTGCTTGCTTTCATGCACTACTAAAATTTTCTTCCTCCATGATGGCCTAACAAGCCTGGGGTTCCAGTAGTGAGTAGAGTAGGCAACTCTTGGGTCTAGTCTTCTTGACTTCCCTATCGACATTGCAAGGTCCCACCTGGGGTGCCCTTCGCCCCAGTCTTCTCCGGAGAACACATCTTGAGGGTCATGTTTCATCCAAAATTCAAACTGACCTGGAGCAAAAACAATATCCTTCAGAGAGCCACCCATATACTTCATTCTATTGAGAATAACAGTCAAAACCTCTCTCATAGTAGCCTCTCCTGTATCAAGAAAAGTTCCTCCTTCTCCTAAGAGGGTCATCGCCAAAAGATCATCATCTGATCCGCTCCATTTTCTTATGTGCTTATCTTCCGCTTCTCTTCTTTTTTGCTCAATACTTGTAGCATAAGGTATCCTTATCTCTTGCCCTATACTCAAGGTGGAGCTTTCTTTTAAACCAGAATGTTCATTTTTCTCAAGTATATCACTAATGCTTACTCCATTATCCTCTGCTATTGCCAAAAGTGTGTCTCCGCTTTTTATGGTATAAACAAAGGATCTTTCGCTATCTGGGATAATTAGCTCTTGACCAATATTAATTCTATCGTGATCAAGGTCATTTGCTGCCTTTAGGGCCTCTAGGTCGATATCATAGATTTCTGCAATCTTACCTAACGAATCTCCTGACTCTACTGTATGAGTCTTGGGATTTGACGATACCTTAATTAGACCACATACTAAATGAGCCTCTTTTTTGTAGCCTTCGCCTTCAAGCCAGGCAACTAGTTTTTTTAATGAATTCATATTATATCTTCAACACTTCTTCGTCGGAGTCTCCAACTATATCTATCTCAATATACCCTTTATTACCAGGAATTTCCTCTTTATTTGGACGATCCTTATAACCATCCGCATATGGAGGGTCAATATAAAGAGGAATTCCGCCTTTTGACGACTCTTCTTTTTCTCTTTGTTTCCTTTTTATATATTCTATAATAAATGGTTCTATCATAATATTTTTGCAGCGTATGCAGCAAGAGGGCTGCGCTCTCCTTTTAGCAAAGTAATGTGAGCAGAGAGATCAAAATCTCTAAACTTTTCAACAACTGCTCCTAAACCGCACGTTGTTGAGTCAAGATGTGGTGCGTCTATTTGCTCTAAATCTCCAAGGAGAATTAATTTGGAGTTTTCTCCCATTCTTGTTATTACAGCTTTCGCTTCAGCATAAGTTATATTTTGTGCCTCATCTAATATAAAAATGGTTCTAGGAAGACTTCTTCCTCTTATGTAGGTTAGAGCCTCGACCTCTATTGCTCCACTTTCCATGAGCATCTCAAGATAACTTTCTCCATTTTTATAAATAAGCTTTAAGTTATCAATAACGGGCTGAATCCAAGGTTCCATTTTTTCATATTTTGTTCCCGGTAAATACCCTAAGTCTCCACTTAAGCTTTGAATCGGTCGAGACAAGACTATTTTATCGTACCTGCCTTCTTTTAGCATATGTAGTGCAGCTGCTGTAGAAAGAATCGTTTTACCACATCCAGCTCTGCCAGTTAAAGTGGCCATGTGAACATCTTCGTCTAAAAGCATTTCTAGAGCAAATGACTGCTCTTTATTTCTTGGCCTTATACCCATTACCTCTAAACTGTCTGGACCGTTTTTTAGCTTTATAATTTTCCCGCCTTTGTGAACAGCCAATGCGCTTTGTCGACCACCCTTTAAGACCAAGTACTCATTGGGCATAAGGTCTTTTTCCGAATAATCTACAAAACCATTTTCGTAAAAAGAAGAGACCTGCTTTGGAGACATATGCAGAACCTTAACTCCCGTGTAGGCATCCCTGCGATTTACTACAGCCTTCTCTCTATGATAACTTTCCGCGCTTATACCAAGAGAATCACACTTAACTCTTAAGTTTATATCTCGCGATAAAAGAATCGGTTCTAGCCCTTCTAGTCTCAGCTTTAAAGCAACAGATATAATCTTATTATCACGAGTTTTCTCAAAACCATCTGGAAGCAAGCTTAAATTAGACTCAGTAGAGACAGATAATTTCTGTCCGTTTTTCAAGTAAACGCCTTCAGATAAAGTTCCTTCGCTTCTAAGTTGATCTAAAAACCTACTAACATATCTTGCCGCATTACCGACTTTATCCTGTCTATTCTTAAGGCCATCTAGCTCCTCAAGAACCTCTAATGGTATGACTACATCATTCTCCGAAAAAGCGTGAATAGAGTCTTCGTGATATACTAAAACTGATGTATCTAAGACAAAAAGTTTTCTGATTGAAGTGCTTTCTTTTGACATATTTTATATATTTTCCTGCATATCTTCTTCCATGATAGTCCAATGCTCAATCTCTGCTTCATAATACAGATCTCCTTGCGGATCCTCTATCATCTTTAGAGACGGACCTCCCCACTCTCCTACAAGCTCTCCTTCGTGGCGAACCTCTAGAGCATCAATACTAAAATGTTTTATTATCTCAAGATTGTTCTGCAGAAAATATTCTACAGCCAAATCTTTAGGGGCAGTACTTAGCCAATCTGTGTCTGCTCCAAGGTAAAGAAGCAGCTCTTCAAGCCAGGCATTTCTGATATCATCAATGTCTGTCTTATAATTTGTTCGATCAACTAAAATCTTTGTAATCATACTTTAAACATTATAAGTAAGAGATAGTGCAGGAGCCTCCTGAGCACGCAAGCTCTCCCGCTAGGTTTGTTTCATCTGAAGACTCAACAATATTTGATAAAGATATCTCTTTTAAAACTGACATCATTTCATTGTAAGTCTCCTCTGTACAGTCCTCAAATGGAGCTTGAACATAAGTGTGATCAGAGAATGGAAGAACAGATAGCCCGTTATACACTCCCCTGTTTTCCCACATCCACTCTGCGACTTCTGACCACTCCTCAGGCTTTATGCTTATTGTTGCAGAAACATTGTGAGTATTCTGACCTTTTACATATCCAGGGCGAACCCACTTATTTGTTATGAGCTTCACTCTTTCAAGTAAGTTTATTGCACTTTCTGTCCTTAAAATAGCTCCAGAAGGAGCCTTCTGAGGTACGCTTATTACAGCTGTATCATGGGGTCTGAAGTATTCGTCCTCCACAAGCTCTGGATGATTTGTTGTTAAATAAGTATATATAGCCTCATTTTTGCCCACCCTGAGTCTTCTTATGTAAAAATCATTATGCCATGCATGAATTCCGCTTGACGTTCCAAGCGTTAAAGAGGTTGTTCCCGCAGGCTTTACGCATGTCTGTCTAGCTGCGGCATTTATACCTAAAATGCTTGCCACCCTCTTATTTTCGCTCTTAATAACTGCCGCTGCTTTTGCCATATCGAGATTAAGAACCGCACCACTTGCAATCCCAGTCATAGAGACTCCTATTAGAGCATCTTTTTCTGTATTTCTTTGCCAGATAGGCCTTAGATAGTGAAAATCAGTATAACTAGCCTGAAGAGTGCCTATAAATGCAGCCGCAGAAGACCTATTTTCAAAGTCCTCTTGGCTCTCAAGGTTGCTTGCATTAATCTCTACTAAGTTGCAAAATTGAAATGGCCTAAGCCCAATTTCACAGCATGGGTTCGTTCCCCAGTCCTTATCATTGGTAAAGTAAAAACCAGGCTCTCCAGAGCCACTTGCCTTGATTCTCTCCCACAGGTCCATAAAGTACTCTTTGGTAATCCTATGTCGCATTAAAACGATAGAGTTATTAGCACGACCTCTTTGTGGGTTGGTCTCCCACCAGTCTCCAGACTTAGCCGAAATCATATCATCGTCATCTGCTGAAAATAAGCAAATCAAAGCAGCTCTTCTAATTCCTCCGGCAAGAACAGCGTCTGCAATGTGACAGACCATATCATGCACCTCTATGGAGGAGAGCTTGTCTCCATCTTCTTTTGAGTCAAGTATTCCCTCAAGCTTTATGAGGCACTCCCTCAGGGGCTGTGGCCCTGGAGCCTTTCCTCCCGAAGTAACAAGCCTTGCTCCTTTTGGTCTAATATCAGAAAAATCAAATCTTAACTTAGAAGATCCTCTGAAATAAGAAGAAACAAGAGCCTTTACTGAGTCTGCCCACCCCTCTATTGAGTCTGCCACCAAAAATCTTCTGGTACGCTTTTGGTTAGGCTTTCTAATCTCAGGAAGACACTCTATATGATGAGTTTGTACCGAGTATCCTACTCCAGTACCTCCTAATAGCAAAAACATTGTCTCGCTAAAAGCCCTTAGGTCATCTATTGGCATAAAAGCACAATTAAAAATCCTATTTGGAGCAACTTCAATCGGCTTTCCTCCAAATTGCATAGATCTCATAGAAGGCAAAACTTTCTTTTCATATACATACTTATAAGCATTCTCTATTTCGTCTTTTAAGTCCGGATACTTAGTTATATGCATTTGCTTGTTACGAGTAACAAGCTCGGACCAACTCTCTCTCCTCTGCTCGTCTTCTAAGTGACGAGCGTACTTCATGTGTACTGTTATATCTGATAATATTTTTGATGACAACTCCATTATTTACCCCAATTACGCTTTTGATTATTTACTTTTCAAACAAGCTGTTTTTTTAGCTTGTTAATACCACTATTTCTAATTTGTCTTATGCGCTCAATTGAGAGATTATAGTCAGAAGCAATCTCGGTAAGACTCCTTCCGATAATCATGTTTTTTCTAATGATGTCTAGCTGGAAACTTGATAGCCCAAAGTCGTTATCGACTATCATCCGCTTATATAGATAACTTGATTCTAACATAACCTCTTCATCACACAAACTACCTGCTGAATTACAGTTATCTAACTTATCTTTAATACTAGATTTCGCTTCAACAAATCTCTTTGATTTCTTTCGATTATCTCTTATCTTTTTTAAGATATTCCACTGGGCCCATCTATAAAAATCAAAGTTTTTATGATAATCAAAAGTTATAAGAGCTTCCCAGAGACCTAGGTATGCATCTTGCTTTACATCTGAGTCGTTAACTAGTAAATTAAATTTTTTTACCTGAAAATCTGCAAAAAATTTTGTTTGCACAAAAAGATTGTGCAACCAATCTGTATCTTCTTTTAATTCATTTGCTATATATGTCATTTTTATATCAAGGTTAGATATAGCATAAAAGTTCATATTATTCATCCTCTGGATTAAATTGATCTGTGAAGGATCCGTCCTTCCATGTTCTAACCACAGAGGTTTCTTCTGACAACGTAAAAACAGCTATAACGTCTTCTCGCTCGGAAAAAGATGCTGCGCTTATGTGTCTGGTCCCGCACCCATCTGGAACCTCTAGGGAGGGGTTATCAACAATAAGATAAACCTTACTGCCTATAATTTGCCCATTCCTGTTTATAACAATGGCTCCGTCTGAGCCATCTCTAAAGAGACCAGATATATCATCTTTAAAAGAATTATTTGATATATCAATATATTTTTGAATTGGATTTCTTCCAATCTGCCTCATACCTGAAACAACATAGTCTTTGGCTGTATCGAAGACGCCAAAAACAACTAGAATTCCAAGACTAGATCCTCTTTTTTTGTTTTCTTTTGAAATTTCACATAAAATGTTAAAAACTTTCTTTTCGACCTTCTGGTGCTCTCTAGCTGCGCTAAACTGAAAAGAAAAATCTGCAGATGTAATTTTACGAACCGCATCAGATGCGGTCTGATTTTCCTCATTAGACATTTTTTTCTCCAAATTTTCCATATATGATATTGTACTTATTGCTTTCACACTTTTTGAGGTGTTTATTATTTACACAGCTAAAAGTATTTTTATCCGCCGAAACCAAGCTCGTCAAAAGTGAAGTGAACTTCATGGCCCTCTTCGTCTTCGGTCTCTAAGTTTATGGGCTTGCCCCATAAATCATATATATACCCCATAACGACTTCGGCATATTTTTCATCCAAAGTTCCTATATTAGCGCTATTATGCTTTAGTTGCAGCATTCCATCCGAAATGCTTGTAACACAAATGAGGGGTGCGCGATAATTATAGAGGTCTTTAACTATAGTCTCTCTAACTCGATCAATTTCTTTATCCAAAATGTGAACAGCCTGTCCACCATTTGGTGTGTGCATATTTTTATACGAAAAAAGCTTAAGGTCTTCAGCAACCTCTTCTGTCAAATAATTTCTTATAAAACTTACGTCGTCTTCCGTCTCAACTATTTGATATATTTTCTGTAGACCATCTAGATCAGATTCTCCGCTCTCATAGAGAGCATCCCATCTTTTCCGAACATCATTAAGTATTGTAAAGCCTAAAAAATAAGGGTTAAGGTTTAATTTATTAGCGCCTGGCTGAACAACCTTTTCGTGTATACTTACAAAGTCCATAAATTCGGATTGAGGCAAATCATCAAGCTTAAGCATTAACTCTGCATGACAAAAGCTAGCAAAACCTTCATTCATTATCTTGGTCATATATTGCGGATAGAAGTAATAAGACTCTAGCCTAATTATTTCTAAAATATCCTTTTGCCAAGGCTCCAATACAGATGAATAATTTGTTAAAAACCAAAGAATATCGTACTCGTCGTGTGGCGGGAATAGCCCGGGGTCCCGAACCTCCTTCATAGAAAATTGCTTGGAGTTCTTTAGGTCATCAAACTCGCCTTTTTTTACTTTTTTGTAATACTTCTTTGCACGCTTATACTTTGACCTATTGGTTCCTCTGTGCCAATCTATATGTTTATCTAGAGCAAAGCCTATATCCATAAGTCGCTCTACGGGTTCGAGGCCATACTTCTGAATATACTCCTCAATCCTTTGTGCTCTTTCTGCTGCATGATAAACCATTTTGTTGTCAGTCTGTTTAAATAAAAAATTGTTTTTAAAAAAATGGACATGACCAATAACATGAGCGCAAACCATAGTGTTTGCTATATTAGAGTTCGTATCAAGCAAAAATGCATAAGATGGGTCATTGTTTAAGACAAGTTCATAAACCTTTGAGTGACCCATTTCTCCTTGCATCTTCTGGTATTCATAAGATTGGCCATAACTCCAGTGTCTAGCTCTAGTTGGAAGGCCATAGCTCATAACCTCAAGCATTGTCTCTTGCGAAACTACCTCGTAGTTTATGGGGTAGTAATCAAGCTTCATGTCGTTAGTAGCAAGCTCTTCTAGCTTCACTATTCTTTCGCTTAAAATATTGTTCATCATGCCCCTACTTCTTTAGATTCTGTAGACTTACCATCTATGTTAAAAAACATTTTCAAAGCATCAAAAACTTCATCTCTTGAGCTTATCTTTATAGAAACAAACCTAGTGCGCTTAATATTATCCTCTAGTATAGTCGATAACCTTTGGTCTTCGGAAAGCCAAGGTGAAGGCTCTGAGTCAAGAACAATTTCTCCATAACCTATCGCCCTAACTAGGGGCAAAAGTTTTTGAACGTAATCAAGACAAACATAGTTATCTTCTATCCAATTATCCCCATCGCTAAACTCAAAGACATAATTATTCCATGCCGAAGGAGGGTGGTTTTCCTGAATATGGTTGTATGCAAGCTCAAAAGCAGAACTGCAAACGGTGCCCCCAGCACTGTTAATCGAAAAAAACTGCTTCTCTTCCACAAGTCTTGCACGAGCATCATGAGCTATGAAAACTAGTGAAATATTTTTATATCTTCTCTTTAAGAACTGAACCATCCAAAAATAAAAGCTTTTGGCTATATGAGTCTTCTCTCTGCTCATAGAGCCACTTCTATCCATCATAAGATAGATTGCTGCATTTGAATGGTATTCCTTTTGAGTCTCCCAGTTCTTATACCTTAGGTCCTCTTCGTTTATTCCGCCAATTTTAGCAGAACCTTTTGCTGCGTTTCTCTTAAGATTTTCAAATAAAGTTTTTTTCAAGTCTAGATTTGGAAAAATGCCCTTTTTCTCTATTGAAGCCATCTCTTCTTTTTCAACTTCAATTGATGAGCTTTTATTAGGCTCCATCCAAGGTAAATTTAGCTCTTCAAGGAGTATTTCTACCAGCTCATCAATAGAAACTTCTGCATCATATGAAACAGAGCCCTCTTCGTTGCCAGGCCCACCCTCTTTCGCAGACTTTCCGCCTTTTCTTAACCTATACTTCTCGCCCGGCTTGACATCAAGACCTTGACCCACACCAGATTTGTCCTTAAGCTTTCCATATTTAAACTTATACCTATCCAAGAATCGTATAGGTACTTTTATCTTCTTATCTCCATCGGAAGTTATGACATCATATTCAGTTATTAGGTCTTTGCCATTTTTACGTATGGCATCATTAACAAGCTTTTTGTGCCTGTCTGAATCACGCTTACCTCTCTGTTTTAACTTCCAGATATCAGCAAGACCGTTTCCGCTTTTTGGAGACCGACTCATTGCACCTAGTTCCTTGCCATAAGTGAGCTTACATACCTCAAAAGCTTATTTGCGCTAGACGCTGTATATCCATACTTTTCGCACAAAGTAGCAACAACTACATTTATTCTTTTAAGCTCGTCTTCATCTGGGTTTCTAGAGCTTACCGTTAGTCTTATAATATCTTGTCTTTCATCAAAAAGCTGCTTCTCAAGAGCCTCTCTGAGTTTCGGATGATCTTTATAGTTATAAACGGAAGAGCCTTCAGTTAGAGATCTTAGCATTTTTCTATATATTTCTGCCCTAAAAGATCGCTTGCCAGACTCGGTTATTCCAACTTTTTCCTCAATGGATCGCATAAGGCGCTCATTTGGTTCGATTGGATCGCCCCAGTCATCCTCAAGACTTCCTCCGTCCAGAAAAGCTCCAACGTTATCCATGTAGTTTGAAAGAAGTCCTTGAACCTCTTCTTCGAAGTTTACAAAAAATGCCTTTTGAACCTCATTCCTTGCTATCTTGCCATACTCTTCAATTACAGAAGTCAAAATGTTTTCAAGCCTCTCAACCTCTTTGTTGTCAAGCTTGGGATTTGATGCAAAGCCGTCTCTAATAGATCTTATTACATCAATCGGAGTTATACAATCTGTATTTCCTTGTGCTAATACGGAGGATATTCTGTTTATTATATACCTTGGAGAAACGCCGCCCATGCCTTCATGGTCAAACTCTTTCTTAAGCATTGGAACATCACCTGCAGAAAACCCCTCAACCTCCTCATCGTTATAGAGCCTCATCTTGTTCATAACAGATAAGCCCTCATGCTTTGAATCTTTCAATCTAGATAGTATCGCAAACATAGCAGCGCAATACAGCGTATAAGGAGCTATGTGAACGCCCTGAAAAGAAGCTTGATTAATAAGTTTTTCGTATATCTTTACTTCATTATCAACACTCAAGTTATAAGGAACTTTTATTACGATAATTCTATCGTGCAAAGCTTCCATTTCGTCTTTTGCCAAAAACCTTTTATACTCTGTTTCGTTTGTATGGGCTAACAAGAATTCATCTGCATAAATAAATGGAAATCTTCCTGTTTTAATATTTTTTTCTTGAGCTAATGTCAAAAGAACATAGAGAAATTTTTGATCAACCTTAAGCATTTCAACGAATTCCATTATTCCACGGTTTGCTACATTTAACTCTCCATCGAATCGATACGCTCTAGGGTCTGATTCTGATCCAAACTCACCAATTTTACTAAGATCCATAGAGCCTACAAGTTCTGACACGTCTTGGCTCTTTTTGTCTGACGGAACAAATGTTCCTATCCCAACTCTAGACTGCTCTGAGAAAAAGAATCTTTTAACAGGCAGCTTTAAAAAGTCTCCAGAATACTCCTCTTCCAATACAAGCGTCATATACGGACTGAGCTGTCCGTTTATTTTTATACCATATTCTTTTTCAAATTCTGGCCTAAGAGCATTAGGAATTGCACACAAAGGGTCTTCAAACATAGGGGAGTCCGCTAAGCAGTAGGTTCTTCCCTGCTCTGTTTTCGAAAACTCTTCAAGACCTCTTTTTAAGAGGACTGCTAGTTGAGATTTTCCAGAGGAGGTTGGCCCGTACAAAAGCAGAATTCTTCTCGACACTTCACTCCCAGCAGCCGCAGCCTTAAGGTAAGACATGAGCTCTTCCAGCGAATCATCGACTCCAAAAAGGTCATCTTTAAAGAACTGATATTCCTCTACCTCTCCGTCTTCGTCTTTTTTTACCCCAGAAGACTCAATCATATTAAGCACACGAGAATGCGCATTCATATGTATAGAAGAGTCTTTTATGACCATAGAAATATAGTCCTCAAGAGTACCTTCCCATGAAAGAGAGCTTAGCTCGCTTACATGATTGCTTAATTTTTCAATAAAACTTTTTTCTTTCTTTGTAGTCATTATAAGTCTTCTCCATATACTTCTCTAATCACTTTTTCGTCTCCAGCCCTAACTTTTTCAACGATTTTTCTTGCATCATTCTTTATGTCTTCCATCAAAGCTTCCTTATCTTTAGATATCTTACTCGAAGTCGGTCCAAATATTCTTATAAAATTTTGATTATTTGAACAAACATTACAAAACAGCTTGCTATACAACCCTTGTTTCGATAGCGCTTGAAACTCTTTTATAGAAATAGATACATTTTTTATATCATCACACTCTTTGCATTTGTAAGTATATGTGGCCATCACTTATTATCCTCTTTATTACCAGTAAAATAAATTTGTTCTCCTTTTACTTCTATTTTCCCAGCTAACGACATATCTCTTAGAAGCTTTTTTTTAAACTTATTGTCTGTAACCGCAAATGTGACTTCCATTTCTTTGCTTTCAGAGTTATATCTTATATTTTTTATATAGCCAACATTTTTATCAAGCATTATAAGTTCTCCAAAGCTTTTATTATATGAGGATTATCCTGGTTTGCCAAAAAAAGAAGATCCCCTTTATCTAATTTAGATAAATGTTTAATCATTGAAAAGGGGACTGACAATACTGGGCTATCATTATTTTTGCTTTCGCTATAAAACTCCTCCAAAGGCAGGAGGTCTATGCTCTTAAGTTTCTTGCTAACCTTTATAACAAGATATCTGGAATTTCGATTTGCCCATATAGTCTCCATACTAACTACATCTTTAGGTTTTAAAGAGAAAAAATCTTTTTCAGAAGTCATATTAAACCTCATTCTCTTCGCCAAAGTCGCCCGCCCAATCATCGGGGAAGGGCTCTATTCTTGACTTGTCAAAAGCCTTTTTCAAGTTGATCTTGCCTTTCGCACCATCTCTATTCTTTACAATATGTATCTCAATATCTTCTCTAAGCTGCTCATCCTCTCTATTTGCTATAAGAAAGACAATCGCAGCATTGTCTCCGATCATCTTGCTTCTTCCTAAGTCCTCTAGGCTCAGGTCGTCACTTCTTTTTCCACCACTTTTCTTTTGAGCAGCCTTTCTTTGCGCCGCCGTAACAACAGGTATATCTTTCTTTCTGCAAAACTCATGCAATTCCTCAGAAACCTTCCCCACATCTAACCAGTCTGTTCCGGACTGACCTATAGTTGGCTTCATCAACTGTAAATAATCTACAAATATAGCATCTGGCTTAAATATTCCTAATATGTTTTCATATTTAGCCTCTATTTCTCCCATCGTAGTTCCTCTGGGCATATCCAATATATAAAACTTTTTATCGTACCCAGATTGAAAGTCAAGCGTTTTCATCCAAACATCTTGCTCCTGTTGAGTTAACTGCCCTCTGGCAATCCCCCTATGCCTTATCTTTGACACATTCGCATCGATTCTTTGCTCAAGCTGCTTTTTGCTCATCTCCAGCGATATAAACAGTATATTTTTTCCGCCGCCTGCGTCAAAAACCCCTTCTGCTGGGTTATTATTTCCAAGCCAGGCATTTACAGCCATATTCATCATAAACAATGATTTTCCTGAAGAGCTCGCTCCACCTATCACTAGCATTTCCGAGTTTTTAATTCCCCAGGTATAGTCATCCAGCTCTTTGTATCCTGACAAAAAGCCCATTATAGCTTCTGGGTTTTCTGCAGTATATTTATACTGATTAACCCTCTCTTCTACAGAATCTTTTACATCTCCTTCGGAGAATACATCGTTTCTGTAAAGCCGCTCTGTTTTTGATATAACTCTTTTAATAGAGTCGTTGAAATCCTTAACCTCTTCTGGGCCTTCATCTAAATCCGAAGCTTTATCGGCAAGATTTTCTATCAGATATCTATTATATCTTTCTTTTATCTCGTCTATAAAGTAACCAATTTCGTTAAGCTTTGTATTCTGACCCTCTATATACTCCAGTATCTCTGTATCTTCCTCCTCTTTTAGCAACAGGGCCTGCATGACAGAGTAAGATGGTGGAGTCTTGTGTCTAGAGTAATAATTGTGCAGAATAGAAAGTGGGGCCTTATACTTTGAAGTAAATATAGACTTCAACAAATCGTACTCTACTGAGGAGTAAACATCATTTACATTAGCTGGAGCCTGCATCATCCAGTTTAAAATTTTAGCATCGAGCATTTTTTCTCCTATAATCCTTTCCGCCTATAACGAACAACTCTGTGTGGTGAGTTCTTAAGGATTTAAACGATTTGGCGAAAAATCCGCCAAATACCTCGTCTACATCGCTGTCATTGGAGCATAGTATTGTCGGCAGCTGGTTTTGAAACCTTGTTCTCAAAACAAACTCAAGCGATGAACCGAATAGTTGCTCCGATTTTTCCGAGGGAAAAATCCAATGTGAACTGAATTCATCTATAACCAAAAAATCAGCTCCGACAAGGTTTTTGTAATATTTCGAGGTATCGATCTCAGAGGATAAAATTTTAGCCACAACATCTGCCATAGTTACATATAAGCCTGTATATCCTGCCGTTAGAGCTCGTTTCAAAAGACAACTTGCAGTGTAAGACTTGCCTGTTCCAAGCGTTCCTATGAAAATTAGAGATTTGCCCCGCTCGTAGGTGCCGTCTATATCCTTTATTTTTAAACTCATTGACTTTTTAAAGTTAGAGTCTCCAGAAAAATCCTTAAAGGACTTATCCCAATATTCTACGGGAATATTTGCATAAGCATACTTTTCTAATCGCAAACATTTAGCGGAACAAATGCTGCACGATTTTCCCAAGCAATGCTTACAATTCTTTATAATGTTTTCTTTTTTTAGGTCAATTTTTTTCCTAGGAATCATCATCAATCCTAAATTCTATCTTGCCCTTTCGTGGATCAAGGGAGCCCTCCTTTGTGTCCTCGTCTCCGAATGAAACTGAGAAGTCTTCATCTTCTATTTCTGGCAAATTTTCAAGCATAGCCCTTGGAATGCTCATGCCAGAGTCTAAATAACCTACATCATTCATCGGGAATGGGCCGACCTCATCTGTGCCCACCTCTCTTTTGACTACAGGGGGAGTCACCGCCTCTCTTGTGGGTTCACTTCGAACACTTAGACAGGAAACCTTGTCTCTAAAAACTAAAATTAAATCATTAGATTCACTTTGCCTCAAGACAAGCTTTTTCTCTGTAAGAGACTCTACTTTTCCTGAAATCTGCCAGCCTCCATCTAAATAGACTGTAACATGTTTGTTTAATAGTGTATCTTCTTTTTTGCTCATAAAACCTCCATCTCTCTAGCCTTTGCTAGCAAAATAGCCTCCTGACTGTCATCCTCTAAGGAGTATATTTTTACATATTTTTCAATCATCTTAAGATCAGATAGGCTGTCAAGCTCGTGTTCGTCCAGGACTTTTGGAGCATTAGTCTTCGCCCAGCGAACCAATCTTTCAATCTTATCCTTGCTACCTGCTTGAGAAAGATGATTAGAGTACATTCTTTCGAACTCATTTATCATTGATGGCATCAAGAAAAGACCGGTTCCGGTGACAGACCTATCGCCCCTTCTGAACTTAAAATCAAACATCCAGTTTATATAGTTATAAATTTTTAGCGTAACAGCCTTCTTCGCTGAAAAACGCTCTTCTGCGGAAAGGCCCTCTATATCTTCTGGAGCTAATATTTTAAAAAGCTTGGCAAAGTCTCTGCTCTCCTTACCCTTTCCCGGATCGCCTTTCCACCTAACCAGCCTAAATCTTACTCCATGCTTCTGCTCATATTTGTGACAAAAGTATGCCATTAACGTTATGTGATTCCAGCTATCCTTATCTTTTGATATCCACATTGGAATATTTTCATAAAACTCTTGCTGATTCATGTAAACTCCGGTTTTAACTTAAATTTGCTAAGTCCACTTTACAGGCTTCCTGCTGGGATATGAATGGAGAACTTTTTTCTTTGGCATTTTTATGTTAAACCCAGGCTCGCTTTCATAAACCTTTATACTTGCCTCAGAATGATCCCTTAGATACTTGCAGTTGTCGAAAAACTCAACAACTATTGCTTTCGACTTATTTGACTTTGGATTCAGCCTGATAACTCGACCTATTCTTTGCAACGCTCTTCCGCTACTTTTTCCTGATCCGGCTAAAATCAAGGCATCAAGATCTGGTATGTCGACACCTTGGTCAAATATTTTTGAAGCAATAAGAATATCTATATCTCCATTTTTTACTGCATCGATAGTCTTCAGTCTGTCAGTGGAGCTTTTCCCTCCATCTAAAAACTTTACTGAAAACTCTTTTTCCAGCAAGTCGCTTAAGATCTTGCCATGCTGAACTCGCACAACTAGTATTAGCACCTTCTTCTTGGCGGCAACTAATTTTTTTGCCGCTCTAATGATTAAGTCGTTGCGATCTTGGTTTTCCACTATATAGTTTTTGTACACATCATGATATTTTTTTCCAACGTTTCTCATAACAGGAACATTTACAAAATGTATATCAGGAGGCACCAAATACCCTTTTTTTATAAGATAAGTGGCGCTAACGTCACATATCTTTTTACCAGAAACAGCCTCGATCAGAATGTCATCCCCAGTATCTCTCCAAGGCGTACCTGAAAGAAGAAATCTGTGTTTTGCTGAAGTGCTTGCTTTATGCAAAAATTGAAGTGTTTCAGATGCAGCATATTGACATTCATCAAAAATGAATAGCTGAGCAGCCTCAACTGTCTTTTTTACCTCAGCTTTATTTAAAGCTTTTATCTGAGATCCAGAGTCCTGAGTTGTATCATTATCTGCAATTTTAGCCTTCTTATTATAAGCTGCTGCAGCAGACCATATGGTCATTATAGTTACTTTTTTTCCCAATTCACACTTGCCGCCGCCAACAATACCACAATCTATGCCATAGGCACGACTAAGGGTTTCTTTCATCTGGTAAAGCAACTCTATGCCTATTACATAGATCACAGTAGGAATATTGTATCTTGCTGCTATCGAAGCAATTATAAGACTTTTTCCGCCACCTGTAGCAACCTTGATAATCCCACTACCAGCATCATAAGCTTTAGATACTACTGCAGATTGATAATCTCTTAGTTTAAAATTCGGATTTACCAGGGGTATTTCGCTACCATAAATTAGTTCCCGTCTTGTATCGATAACTTTATAAGAAATGTTGTTTTGCTCAAAATATTCCTGAGCCAAAGAAAGCAGGCCTATAGGGAATACTAGGGATTTTGTGAGAAGCCTTATTCGGCCGTCCCATCCACCATATTTGCCCCCTAATCCATAGCCTCCCTTTCCGCCTTTCATGAACATATACCCAGGATGGTTATAGCTCATAAGCCTGTCTATTTCTTTGAGGTGCTTTTCGTCGATAGAGCCCTTTATTTTACAATTAACATTGTCTATATAAATATCTATCATATTTTGCCCAAAAATTCATACTGCCAAACCTGCCTTGCTTATCGTCTTCTTACTCTTCGGAACAAAGATAGTCACAACAAGCATCTTGACAACATCCCCAGCTCAACCTAAGCCTTAGACCGAAGTTGCTTTAGCATTAAATCTACCTCTAAGCCTGCACAATCTATTTTTCGTTTAGTTAAATTATAATGATTTATAAATCCTTCGAACTTACTATCACTGCATCTCTTATCTACCGTCTCAACCAAGTTCCCGCTCGAATCAGTTGGACACTCAAGAGGTATCCCTATGCCTTTATGAATCGATAGCCATAAGGCCTTTAGTGCATCAAGCTGTATTGGGTAAAAGCCCAAATGCTCCGATAGGCCTTTTCCATGCACCTTTGCTACTCCCTTTTTCACAACAGGCCTTTCTCCCAGACCATTTTTAACATACCAGCTTTGATATTTGGGGTAATAAGCATTGCTTATCTCGACACCTATGCTGTCTAAGTTCCACTTTCTTGACCCAGCTTGCCATGCAGCATGTTGGGTGTCTAAAAGCTGATAGATCGTTCCATCATTATCTATACAAAAATGTATTGATATCCCTCTCTTCGCTATAACCTTAGCGCAACTCTTCGCTGAAAGACAAACATCCCAATGGTTTACAAAATAATGCGGCTTTCTATCAGGTTTCCCTGCAAAGCTTGTATATGTGCCTGGAGAGCAAGACAGACCGTCTTTCTCGTCCCACAAAACAACCTTGCCCCATTCTATTGGGACAAATTTTCCATTATGTACAATAAAAGAGTTTTCTTCAGAAGACTTAGACTTATCGGGAGGGCTAAAGCTAGATATATCTGACTCTCTTTCCGTCCAAATTCTCCTATAGGTCGTAGGCCCAACTAGACCATCTGCCTTTAGTCCCATTTTCTTCTGCCACCTTTTAACTTTAGATATAAGCTCTTCATCAAAATCATCTGCACCAAACCAGGATGGAGTCCAACCTAAACTATCAGAGCTTGATTTGTTATAAAAATCTTTATCCATTACATTACCTCTTTTTTCGCCTATCTATAATAGATGTCCTTCCTTTTGCTCCACCTTTTTGTAGCCTGCTAAATCCAGACTTCTTTTTCTGAATCTTTCGATTTATCTCTGTGGCCATACTTGCAACCTGATCTTGCTCCAAGTCAAGTGTCATAGCAGAGCTTCTATTGCGCTCTTTCTCTGAGGCCACAGCGGCCTGCTCAAGGCTTTCTTTCTTTAGGTTGTCTACACGGTCCTTTGGAAGCCCTAAGCCGGCAAACCAACTATATATCTTTACGGAGTCGGAGGTAGAGTCTACATCATAAACTCCCTGAAAAATAGATGCTCCATTAGTTTGTTCTGATATCATATGAAAACAGTAGTTTATGTTGATAGCAGGAATTTTCTCAAGAACTTCTCTGGGACCGGTAATAATAACCCCGCCCGCTCTTGTTTGGGAGAGATCAAATCCAGAGGCAAGCATATTTGATCCAAGACTTTCGATTACAGCTTCCGCCAAAGCTGTTTCTTCCATGTAGTCTTCGACCTCCATAACCCCATACGTAGAGCAGTCTCCACAAGAAATTATCTTTCCAAAATCACTTGGATCTAGTGAGGTGAACCTGGAGGCTTTTGCAGTTAGCGAATTAAATAGATGCAGCGGCTCTACAATGGCATTGTTTGATGCTTCCCAAAACTTTGACTGACTAAGATTTGCATAAATCTGTTCTATTCTAGCATTATCTACAACTATTAGGTTTGAAACCATGTTGTCCGCCGTCATCCTAGCGAGTCTTGATAGTGTTTCTATTGAGTTTCTCTTAGACTGGGCATCTTCAGTAGCCTTGGGCAGAATATATATAACGCCAACTGGGAGGCCTGTCTCAAATAACATTGGCACCAAAGTATCAACAGAGCTAGATCCGGTTCCGCCGCCACCGGATACCGCTAGATATAACATATGGTTACCCTCTGCTATAGAGTCAACAAAAGGAATAATTGAATCAATGCTATCCGAAAAAATCTCTCGACCTAAATCTAAGTCCTTTCCTGTTCCGCCTAAGCTTCCTTCTAACAAAAGCTTCTGGCTTGGCAAAACGTCAATAAACTCTAAGTCTTGAGCCGAAGTATTTATCACACCTGCATCATAACCTTTTTTGTGAAAAACCTCTGCTATTCTTGAGCCAGCCTGACCTACGCCAACCACTGCGAGCTCAATGCTCACGCCTCTTTTGTCGACAACTTCCATATCGGAATCCCCCTTATCTTTGTTCATTTTTGCCCTAAGAGCTTCAAGCTTGCTTTCATCTAAAGAGCTTGAGCTCTCCTCAGCCTCGCCAAAGGCTGACATCAAAGAGTTGTTCTCTTCCTCTATTTGCTTTTGTGTTTTCTTTTTTATCTCGATTTCTTTACTCATCTTAAAGTCCTTATAAAATATATTTATTTGTTCAAGTATTTTCGAAGCATCAGTTACGGCGAAAGGAACCATTGAGTCACTACCATCATATCTCAGAACCTTGCAAAGGTAGTCTGTATGCTTGTTCATAGGATCTACATCAGTTGTTATTATACCGCATTCCATGCTCTTTGCCTCAAAAAAAGAGAGACCTAAGCCTTCCCTAACTGAGGGGCATATCACACAGTGTGCCTTTGAATATATCTTACAAATCTCCTCCCTACCTATAACTCTGGATATTACCATGATATTCTTACATTTTTTTGCAATATTAAGCTCATCTTCTTTCAGCTTCCCGCTTACAATCAATCTGGATACATTCGGGTTAGCAGAGTTGAAAGACGAATAAGCCTTAAGCACTTCTTTCGTGTTTTTCTGGCTAAACCCCTCATTCAAAGATGCCTGGTGGTAAAAAAGCAGAGTATCCTTGGGCTTTTCGGCATCCAGCTTAAAAAGATCTTTATCAACGTACTCCCAGCTCTGCCTTTCTCTATTGTCATAATCTGAAAATATTTTCCAAGCAGTATCTGTTAAGCACCATATTTTGTCAAAAACCTTATATGAGCTATTATTGACAAAATTCTTACCCACCCACTCTGACATAGGCACATCTATAATTTCGACTGCCTTCCTTGCTTTAAGTCGAGAGACCCATTGGGCCTGTCTCATAAATGTTTCGAAAGATATTATTAAATCAACGTCTTTGTCTTCAACCATCCTAAAAAGCTGGTCATAGATTGAAGCCCTATTGCTAAACGACTCTACGCTAATGTTATCTAATAGCCTATCATCAGACGGCTTCGGATATATGCGAGTGTATTGTTGCCCTATTTTTTCATATCGACACTTTGGTGCATAAAAAACATTATTATTCTCTGACAGTATGTCGCCCAGAGCCTTTGCTAGATAAAACAACCCAGATTCAAAGAGATATGTTTTTATAATTATATTTTTTCCGGAAATATTCAAATCTACCCCTCTGATCCCAACATTCTACTTAAAGATCTATCTCTAATAGCTTTTATATTTTTATCATGATCTTTTTGTATATCGCTTCTTTGAGTCAGAGAACCCCCTCCGTCTACGACTGAATAATAATACAGGATATCATGTAAATACTTTATATTATAACGTTCTGATATCCTAATCCATAAATCATAATCTTCGGCTATCCAAAGCTTTTCGTCAAATCCTCCGACATCTTTTATCACATCTCTCTTGACAGTCACCGACCCTGACGCAACAAAGTTTTGTTTCATAAGAGCAGCGTGAGATATCTTAATTGGCCGACTGTAAAAGGGTCTTAGCAATTTTTTTCTATTTGAAATTATTCTGTAATTACCACAGACCATTCCTACATCTGCATGTTTAGCAAATGCTTCGCAAGATAGCTTTAGTTTATCTCTGTGCATTAAGTCATCTGAGTCCAAAAAACTTATAAGCTCTCCTGAGGATGCTTTCATTCCAACATTCCTGGCTCCTGCTGGCCCTAAATTCTTGTCATTTCTAATGTACTTTACTTCAGGAAACTCTCTCAGCAGTCGTGCTACATTATTTTCTGAATTATCATCGATGACGATTACTGAAAAATTTCTATAAGACTGATTGTAGCAGCTGCTGACCGCTTCTACGAGATCTTTTCCCGGGTTATACGCCGGAATTATAATGTCAACATGCATATTCCACTATCCTTATATATTCTCTTACTATGTCTTCGGGAAAAAACCTCTCCTCAACATATCTTCTAGCCCCAACTCTAAGTTCTTTGCGCAACAAATTATGGCCCAAAACCTCGTCTATCGCTTCAGCATAGTCCCTAATGCTCTTAGAGGCAACTATTCCTGTTTTATAATTAACTCCGTGACAAAATATTTTAGGATGAGTGATGGACGGAACTCCTGCCGCCATCTGCTCCAACTGAGCCATCCCCTTTGTTTCGCTTAATGAGGTGTTAATATAAAGCCTAGCTGATGATGCCAGCTTGATATGATCTAAATAATTATAGTTAGTTAAAAATAAAAACTTATATCTTGGCAAAACTTTTTTGAGCTCTTTTGCAAAACGAAAATCTTTAACCGGCTGCCTACTATTGCCTTTCCACAGTATAAATGTATCCACCTTATCTGGAGGAGTCCAAAGGTCTAAGTCTGGACCGACCATAAAGCTAAACATATTTTCAGAAGGAATCTTATACCTATTTGATATAAGGTGTTTAAGCCTAGGGTTTGCTGTTAAAAAAACACTATATTTTATTGACCTCAAAAGCTCAACCTCTTTACTCAAAGAGGTCAGATCAAACAGGTTTGGGCCTAGGATTACTTTCTTTCCAAGTTTATTGGCTTCTTTCGCCCAAAATAATACATCGTCAAAAAGTCCGCTCCAGCAATGTAGAATGTCTGCCGAATCCAAGCTCTCCCTTAGTTTTCTAGAATTCTTTATATTATATATTTTAACGCCATTTATCTTTGTTTTTGGCGCGTGATTCGAAAAAACCTCAAAAGATAGGTTTGAGTTGTATTTTGAAAAAAATACCAGCAAATTTCTGAGAGAAATTCCCGGCCCATTAACAATATGTGAGTCTAAGCCTAAATTGAAGGCGAGTATCAAAACCTTCTTACGCTCTTCCATAGTCATCTTCGATCCGAACTATATCAAAAATCTCCTTAGAACTTACCTCTATAATCTCAACCTCTCCTTCTTTAGAAAAAAATCTATGCGTCATAAGTCTGGGTATATGGAAAACATCTCCCTCCCTAAGCTTGTAAATCTCTCTATCTCGACCTTTTATCAACGACTCTGATTCGTTTGGGCTAACGATACCGGCAGTTTCTATATAAAGGGTTCCCGACCTAACCAATACTGTTTCCTCTTTCTCTACATGGTACTGAAACGATAACCTGTGACCGGAATTTATGTGTATTAACTTGCCAATGTACCCGCCCTCAACGCCTCCTACGGCCCAAATAGACTCATAACCCCAAGGTTTTAGTACCTTTTTCTTCTTAAAAATATTTTCAATCACGCCTACGCGCCCCTCCTTAGCTCCAAAAGATCATTCTCATACATCTCTTTCAGAAGAGCCTTCCATGTATACTCCGGAGTCCAGCCTAATTCTCGCATTATTTTCTCGGGATTTCCTAATAAGAAAGGCACATCAGATGGTCTCATAAATCGCTCATCCTTTTCATATACCTCGTCAAACTCTAGGTCTGCTAGCTCACATACATACTCTAACATTTCTTTTATAGTAGCGCCCTTGCCTGTTGCTACTAAGTAATCTTGTGGAGCATCTGCCTGAAGCATCATCCACATTGCTTTGCAGTAATCTTTTGAGTGACCTTCGTCTCTAAAGGCAGCCAAGTTTCCCATCTTAAGACAGTCTGTCAGGCCCAACTTTACCATCGCAACTCCCCTAGTTATTTTTCTTGTAGCAAAATCAAGGCCACGTCTGGGGGATGAGTGATTGTGCAAAATTCCATTGCATGCAAATATATTGTATGCCTCTCTGTAATTTACTGCGGCCCAAAATGCAGCAAGTTTAGCTACACCATAGGGAGACCTTGGATGAAAAGGGGAGCTCTCGCTATAGCCTGAGTCCGGACAACTTAGGCCTCCAAACAATTCAGATGTTGATGCCTGATAAAACCTTGTATATGGAGAGATTTGCCTTATGGCCTCAAGTTGGCTTATTACTGCCTTTGCGTTCGTTTCAAAGGCAGACAGAGGTTGTCGAAAAGAGTGTCCGACATGACTCATTGCGGCAAGATTATACCATTCATGCGGCTTGAAGTCATGAAGAACTCTTGATATTAGGGTTGGATCCTCTATATCTCCTTCGACAAGCTTGAATAAATTATTTTGCATTAAGTGAGCAATGTTTTTGTGAGAACCAGAGCTTGCATGCCTGAGGGCTATCCCCACAACAGTATAGCCTTTTTCTAATAGAAAATCAGCTAAGTAGCTACCGTCCTGACCCGCGACTCCAGTTATAACTGCAACCAACATAATTACCTCCTGTATTTACTTAGAGATATTACTCAAGTGCTAAATATATTACTCAACCGTTACACTTTTTGCCAAATTCCTAGGTCTATCTACGGGCTTGCCGTTAAGCTCCGCCAGGTGTAGGGCGAACAGCTGCCCTACAACTAGTCCGGGTATAACAGAGGTGTATTTAGACCTCGTAGACGGAACAATTATGGCGTGATCAGATGAGTTTAAAAGATTGTCATCACAACTATCACTAGCTACAACTATCACGGGGCCTTTTCTACTCTTTATCTCCATAATATTACTTAAAAGCTTCTCTCCCAAAAGACCTGAAGACCCAAAAGCAATGGTTGGCATATCTTCTGCGATTAAAGCAAGTGGCCCATGCTTTAGCTCTGATGCAGAATAACCCTCTGCATGTATATAGCTAATTTCTTTTATCTTTAAAGCCGCCTCTTTTGCTACCGGCTCCATAATATCACGACCTATACAAAGCAAACCTTGGGTTTTGTGATATTGTTGTGCAATCTTTTTTATTTGATCTGATAATCCTACTGTTTTTGATATAATATCGGGAATATTGTAGATATCCTTAACGAGGTTCGAATACGCCTCTTTAGACAGATCTCTTTTTGATGCAATCAGAGCGGCTAAAGATAGCATAGAGATAACTTGATTCACAACAGCTTTAGTTGAGGCAACACTTATCTCTTGGCCTGCACGAATATGGATACCAGAGCTAACCTCTCTTGCTATCGAGCTATTTGGAACATTAACTATGCCTAAAGTAAGGGCATTATGACTCTTTGCCGCCTTGATACAGCCTAAAGTATCAGCGGTCTCTCCAGACTGAGATACGGCTATCATAACAGTTTTTTTGTTTAAAACTGCATTAAAATACTTTAGCTCACCAGCTGGGATTGCTCTGCATCTCTTTCTCGCCAAAGATTCCATGGCATATGCTCCAATCTGTGCTGCCAAAAAGGCGGAGCCACACCCTGTAAATATAACTTCATCCGCATTAACTATACTTTCTATATCTTGAGATATGCCAGAAAGCCTTATTTCTCCATCTTTTGGTAAAACTCTTCCTGCTATAACATTTTTAGAATAAATAGGCTGCTCAGAAATTTCCTTTTCGAGAAAGGATCCGTAATCACCCAATTCATAGCTATCTTTAGATAAATCTATATCTTTAAACTTTAAGGAGTCATCGGAGCCGCCCAAAGTGTTGGTTTTTATTTTTCCATCTGTATCTATTCTAACGAATCTTCCGTCTTCTAATGCTACGGCCTTCTTCGTAGAAATAGGCAAAGAGTGCATATCCGAAGATATAAAAACTTCAGATTCACTAAGCCCAACGCAAATTGGAGATCCGACCTTTAGAACAAATAGCTCTTCCGGAAAGTCTAGGTGCATAAAAACAATCGCATAAGCTCCATGCATTTTTTTAGAAACAATATTTACTGCATCATATAAATCTTTAGTTTGATTATAATAATGTTGAATTAAATTTGGAATAACTTCTGTATCTGTTTCTGAGTAAAAATTAAAACTTAGTTTTTCCAAGAAAGACTTGAGTTCTAAATAATTTTCAATTATACCATTGTGAACTAAAGCTATCTTTTTATCATTAGAAAGGTGTGGATGAGCATTTTCAACGCATGGCAAACCATGTGTCGCCCACCTGTTGTGACCTATCGCTATTTTTGCCGAAAGATCTTTTTCCTCAAGATACTCTGGGTGTCCAACACATTTTATTACATCAAATGACGAGGGACTTGTCATGGCGGCAACTCCAGCTGAATCATAGCCCCTGTAAGAAAGCCTCTCTAAAGCTGCCTTCATATTGCTGTAAATATTATCTTTTCCTATCGCTCCAAAAATGCCACACATAGCAATCTCCTGTATTAAAATATTTTATTATACAACTAACCGCTATAAAAGCTACTTACTTTAACTTGTGCTCTCGCATTGAGTCTCGCTCGCCTATACAGGCTTCCAACACTCTATTGGGCGACCCATTTGTTTTCATGAAATGATTTAAAGCATTAGTGTCCTTCGGAAAACATGCTCCACCATAAGATGGTTGCCCATCTGGACCAGGAACCTGCGTGTGCATAGGGTTTATCCAATTATTTTTTAGCATCATTTCTTTAACAGTCTCAAAGTCTATGCCTTTTTTCTGGCATAAAAAGTAAAACTCATTAAAAATTTGAACCTTCATTGCATAAAAATTATTACAAAAAAGCTTCATAGACTCAGACTCATCTGAATTGCATATAGAAAGGGCTGCATTTGGATAATGCGAGGCAAAAAAAGCTGCAAGCTGCTCTGTCTTCACTTTCGTGTCTGAAAGACTCTCTGTGTAACCAAAGACTATGTGCTCTTGATTGTGAAAATCATCGTCAGCCGATCTAGCCGTTAGGAATTCAGGATTATGTATCACCCTAAGTTTGGAAAACCTGGAGGCTAAAGATTTTGTAATACCAGGTTCAACAGTGCTTTTTAATACGACTAAGCCTTCATAATCTTTTTCCTGTAAAGCCTTTAAGTTCTCTATTATGGCAGATAAATCAAATCCGTGACCCTCAACATACGGTGTCGGAAGACATACGAATATTACATCTGAATCAAGAAGATCTTTTACAGAACCCATATTTTTAAATTTATCATAAACTATGGTCTTCTCTCCCTTTTTAAGAAGGGATCTGTGTAAAGCTCCACCTACAAAACCAAACCCAATTTGTCCTATTTTCATATTAATAGCTCCTTAGTACTCAACTTCATCTTGTCCGCTTATTATGTCCCTACACAGCATAAGTGATGGTAGGGCGTCATCTAACCCAAAGCCTTGTCCTCTAAGTATATTTTGATATGTTACCGTGTGAAGGTCCGTAAAACCTGTGCTAAAATCTATCTCTCTTCCATCTATCTCTAGAGATCTAAACGCTCTGCCTCCCGACCTCAACACCTCCTCTGGAAGCTTGGAGCTATCTATGCTCAAAGCCCATTCTACAGAAGCCTTATTGAGAGTCAGTATTCCTGCAATTGTATCCTCAGATCGATCAGTTACAATACTGCTTTTTGGTTCTCCAAAGATCCATGTCAACATGTCAAAAAAGTGTATTCCAATATTTGCAGCAAGCCCCCCAGACTTTGATACCTCCCCCTTCCAGGATCTTAGGTACCAATTTCCACGAGAGGTAATGTAATTAAGCTTAATTTTACTTGAACAAGACTTATCTTTATAAAACTCTTTTAGCTCCTTAATTGCCTTATGATACCTAAGCTGCAAAACTGTATTTACTGACCTTCCCGTATCCTTCTCTACTTCTTTTAGATACTGAATATTTTCAGGATTTATAACAAGAGGCTTTTCGCAGATAACATTACACCCGTTTCTTAGGCCTAGCCTTATATGGGAATCGTGAAGATAATTTGGAGAACATACCGACATATATTCTATCCTCTCACCTGTCTTAGATAGCCTGTATATATGCCTGTCTAGTGTCTCTATTTCCTTGAAAAACAAGCAGTCTGGAAAATATGAGTCTAATATACCCACAGAATCGTTGGGGTCCATTGCCACACTTAGTATGTTTCCAGTATCTCTTATTGCTGCCATATGTTTTGGTGCGATATATCCTGCCGCTCCGATTAGCCCAAATCTTTTACTCATTTACATCTCCAGTTTTGCCAATCTCTCGGGCTGGATTTCCGACAACTATACTCCAAGGAGCAACATCCTTGGTAACTACAGCTCCTGCGCCTATTCGACTTCCCTCTCCAATGTTTAGGTTGGGCAGAATGGTAGCATTTGCGCCTATAGAAACATTGCGGCCAACAACAGTTGGAGGAAGACCTCTCCATGCACCATTTGATGGAGCATGTTTATCATTTGTAAAAACCACATGTGGGCCTACAAAAACACCGTCCTCTATAATGACATTTTCAGGAACAAAGGCTCCACAGCCAATCGAGCAATTTTCTCCTACTATAACATTTCTCCCCACCTCTGCAAAAGCACCCACCTTTGTGCCCTTGCCGATTGTCGCTGAGTCATATATATTTGCTTTATCACTTATCATTAAAAAACTCCTTTATGGCTGATGCCACCAACTCTCTTTCTGATTTTTTTAACCCAGGATACACAGGGATAGAAAGAACCTCTTTGCACCGCTTCTCTGTATTAGGAAGATCTCTTGTTGCTCCAAATATACTTTCACTATGATGCAAGGGTATGGGGTAATAAACAGCATTGCCAATCTTATTTTTGTCCAAAAACACCTTTAATTCATCTCTTTTCGACGTTCTAAGCGTATATTGATTCCAGGCATGTCCTCGGCAATCCTTTGGAAGTGTTAGCTCAACAATATTGGCCAACTTATTAGTGTAGTAGGTCGCATTTTCTCTTCTTTTTTCGATCCAGCCATCTGACTCTTCAAGCAGAACGCTCAAAAAACCTGCCTGCAATGTGTCTAATCGAAAATTACCCCCCAAAGTTTCATACACATATTTTTTAGCACAACCATGAAATCTAATCTTTTCTATTTCTTTTGCCAAGTCTTCATTATCAGTTGTTACGGCTCCACCATCACCAAGGCAACCAAGATTTTTTGCCGGGAAAAAACTATAAGCTGAAGCAATACCATTTCTTCCTGCAGTTGATCCGAAAGACTGGGCACAATCCTCTATTAAGTATGCGCCATTACTATCACAAAATTCCTTTGTTTTCGAAAGATCTTCTGGCTCCCCAAATAAGTGTACAAACAGTACTGCTTTTGTTTTTTTAGTCCAAGCATCCTTTAGTTCGCTTAGAGATGGGTGAAATGAATCTGGAGCAACATCTACAAAGACAGGCTTAAGACCAGCTCTTAAAATAGAGGAGGCTGAAGCAACAAAAGTAAAAGATGGAACCAAAACCTCAGAGCCTGGCTCTATGTCTAATGCCATGAATATAGACAACAGAGCATCAGTGCCACTAGATGAGCCTATACAGTACTCTGATCCAACCTTGCTGGAAAAAGAGCTTTCGAAAGAGGTAACCTCCGGACCCATAATAAAGCGACTATGCTTCAAAGTTTTATCAAAAGAGCTTTTTAGCTTTCTGCTGACTGGGTCAATAATCCTGGTCATATCAAAAAGTGGTATCTCAACATCAGTCATGCTCACCTCTGCTTACCTCACACCAGATATAACCTTCCTTATAAGAGACGCTTGTTTTTCCATATTTTTTACAAAATTCTTTCAGTAGGGTCGGATCATGCATATAACTGCCACCCTTCTGCCTAGAAAAAGGCTTAGTTGAAGAAACTATAAAATATAGCTTTTCACCAACCCGCTTCCATATGTGCTCAAAACTTTTTATAAAACCTGCATCATTAACCGGTTTATTGAAAAAACTTGGGCACCTTGCAAAGACTACGTCATGTATGCTCAGGAGGCTTGCTGAATTTCCACATAGCCAAGTTACCCTACCCTCCTTATCTTTAGATGAGCCCATCAGTACGCCTCCTAAAGACGGGTCTTCAGCCGTAACGTCAAAATGATCCGAAAGAATATTCGCCCAAAAGCCATCTCCACAGCCTACATCTAAAAGTGTCTTCTTTTTAGCAGAAGCTTGCTTGTCAAACAGGGTGGTGTTTCTCTGCAGCATGCTCTTCATTTTTTTCTGGCAATACCCAAATCCTCCATCCAAATAGAACCTGTCATATGCAGTAGCCTTTACAGCCTGTCCAAAAAAAATATCTTTCCTCATAACCTTCTTCCTCCTCCAATGATGTGGGTGTATTGAGAGTTGAATCACTGCTTTATCTTTTGTATTTTTATCAAAACTATTAGCAACTTTTTCTGCAAAATCATCTGCCACAACCTCTCTCTGCAAATCGCTTAGCCTGGTAATAGAAATTCCAATGCCTCTTCCGACTCGCACATCAGATGCATAAATGTCATTTAAAGTTCCCAGCGTTATATATGCCTCACAAGTTAACTTATAGTCATCTAGGCACATTGAGTGTGTTTTTAGTGTTTTTTTGCCAATCCCAATCAGGGCTTGGTCGCCATAAGAGCTCCGCCATACCTTGTGCCCATTCAGCTCACGCTTTATTTCATAAGGCAGGTCTCCTGCTCCATAAGATAGAAGACGGTTCATTCTACCTGACCCATGAGCAGCACAGGTTGTAATCCTAAGGCCACTGCGCCTAAGGTCGTCTAATGCTGCCACAAACCCTTCTTCTGGAGCCTTGATGTCTGAGGCAAACCAGTCTCCCATTACATCGTAATGTAAACCTATTTCGTGCCCCATTTCCTGCATTTCAAGTAACATTTTTAAGCCAGCCTCACGCCTATTTCTGTCAGTCCACCAGTGTGTAGCCGTGTCTGTGGTCAAGACATAGTAGGTAGACCTTACTTCCATCTTGCTCTCTGCTAAAGCCATCTCATAGGCACACTCTATATCATGATCTATATCATGCCTCAAATAAATAGTCTTCGAAGCAATCTCGCCTCCAAAATCCCTAATTGGCTTTATGGCAAACTTTTCCTTTAGCCTCTTCAAGAGATTTGTGTAACTAAGCAAAGAGGCTTTTTGTGCCTCAGAGCTAAGGCTATTGAGCGATGTTGTTTTCGAAGAAGCCCTTGATTTCTTGGTCGTATGGCTTTTTTTTGGCTTCATTATCTTCATAAAAGTCTCCTACCTTGTTATCGCAAAAGCCGCATAAGCTCTTCTTCGAAAGTTCTTGTCCGATAATAGCTCTATAACCTCAGGCAGAAACTCTCTTTCAAGCTCTTCATCAAATCCTTTTGCGGCAAGATAAACAGATGATGCTGCGCCTATAGATGTATCTTTAATTTCTTCGCGAATAATTTTCTTAAGACAACCGAAAGCAGGACCTATCATTGAGCCTAAATCTATTTGTAAAATCTCTTCACACTTTCTTAGCTGAAAAATCATCATACCTAAGTGCAAAACATCCTCTTGAGTGCCCCGAACCCTCTTTCCGTTAACAATCTTTTTATATGTCCAATTACCATTTGAATCCTGGTTGTCCGAAAGCACCTTTAAAGCCTTCCTTGCATCGTCTTGATTATTTAAATATGCGTATAACAAGGCTGAAATGCTGGTCATATTTGGGACTACGTAGTTCACCTCAACATCACAATACCTGTGCATGCCGCAATCATACGCACCTATGCTTCTGAAGACCTCTTCAGCTCTCCTCAGATCGTTGTTTGTTAAAACACTTTCGCGCCTACAGTTTTCTCTAAAAAGCTCAATACACGGCCAAACTGTGTACGCGTATTGAGTATCCGCAGGACACAAAACTGACTTTACCCTATTGTTCTCTCCTAAGGAAAATCCAAGATCAAGAACGTGCTCATAGCAACCAATCGAGTCTAGCCCTAGTCTTGACCTGGAAAAGCCCAAGTAAGCATATCCATCTGCACTAGTTTTTTCAAAATATTTGTTTTCAAAAGGAAAACGAATACAAGCGATCCTATCTCTAACCAGGTCAGTTACGACGAGAGGGTCTTTACTTTTGCGCACAGCCTTCTCCTATTTTTTTAAAGATTAGCTCAGAAGGCATTACCCCGTCATCCCGAAGGTAGCACTTCTTATCTCTTTTTTGACTACAAGATGCTAGCCATGCTAAATCATCATCGGGTTTACCGCAAAGCCTAGCAACGCCAAGCCTTTCTACCTCTCTCCACTCTGTAGTATCTCTCATTACTAGGGTCTTTTTTCCAAAAAATGCACTAGTTTTCTGAATTCCTCCCGAGTCTGTTATAACGAAAGAGCAAGTTGAAAGCTGATTTACCATTTCCGTGTAAGGACACGAATCAAGCAGCTCAATGTTAGAGGGCACCTGCTCTGGCAAGAGGCTCTTGGTCCTATGATGAACATAGAACTTTATATTAAAAGGTATCTTAGAACAGAGAGACAAGATGCTAGCTATACTCTTTTTGTTGCAATTAGATTGTCTATGAATTGTCATTACACCAAAATTTTGATAACTAATATTTGGATCTAAGTTGTTTAACAGCTCATACTCAAGATCACCGCAAAACAAACCATTATCAATATTTCCAAGAGCATCCTTGGAAGAGCAGAAGTTAAAAGAGGATACTGTATCTACAAATATCCTATTGATTTCCTCTGGAACATTGTTGTCAAAGCACCTCTCTCCAGCTTCTACGTGAACAACTTTAATTCCCAGCTTGTAAGCAGCCAAAGCAGCGCAAAAAGTAGAGTTCGTATCACCATAAACAATCACTACATCTGGATTATCTTGATTTAAGACATTATAAAGATTTTTTGTACAATCCAAAATAAAGTTAATTTCAGTAGATGTATCTAAATCTAATGAAGTATCTATTTTTAAACTTAAATCTTTAATAAGAGCACCAGATACATTATGAGAATAATGTTGTCTTGTATCAATTATTTTATGATCAATCTTATTTAAAATACAATAGTCATAAATTGGCTTTATCTTTATATACTGAGGCCTTGTTCCGATGATGCTTATTACTTTCATAAAAACTCCTGACGACTTCATTATACTATACTAAATAAAATAGTAAACAAACTGCTTTGTTAATTTAAAATTCTTGCGTAATATATACTTATGATAAAAAAGAAAGCAATAGTAACGGGATCAGCAGGATTTATAGGTGGGCATTTATGCGAAAAGCTGCTAGAAAAAGGCTATGAGGTCGTTGGAATAGACAACCTAAAAACAGGCCTTTCTAGCACAACCGATATGCTTATAAGTAAGGGAAGCTTCTATCCCAAATATTTAGACATATCTGAGGGAATTAGTTTGTCTAAAATTGATGCAATATTTGCCAAGTTTCTTCCGAACTATGTCTTTCACTTAGCAGCTATCCCTGGCGTCTCTCAATCCGTTTTGGATCCAACCTTTTCCCATAGAACTAATGTTCTAGGCACATTAAATATGCTAGACTTATCCAAAAAGCATAAAGTTGATAGATTTATACTCTCTTCATCATCATCTGTATATGGAGGAGCCTCAACTTTTCCGACCTCTGAGGAGTCACCCACTAGCCCAAAGTCCCCTTATGCCCTGCAGAAGCTTACCAGTGAAAAATATTGTAAACTATTCTCAGAGCTACACAGCCTAGACACTGCTTGCTTAAGATATTTTAATGTTTTTGGGCCGAGGCAAAGGGCTGACTCTGCTTATGCAGCTGCTATAGCTTCTTTCTGCAAAAACAAGTTGCAAAAAAATCAGCCAACCATCTTTGGGGATGGCAGCCAAACACGTGACTTTTGCTTTGTGGGTAATGTTGTGGATGCAAACATACTATGCGCAGAATACAAACATACTTTGGAAGGAGAGGTTTTCAATATAGGCTCTGGAAAAAGCATCTCAATAAAAGACGTATGCAAAAAGCTTGGGCTTTCCGACCCTCTATATAAGCAAAAAAGAGTGGGCGATGTCCAACATTCGTTAGCGAGTATTGAGAAAGCAAACAGAGTGCTCGGATATAAAGCAAGGGTTGATTTTGATAGCGGACTAAACGCCACACTTAAGTGGCTAAATGATCGTTCCATTCATAAAATATAATTTATGCTCATCAGAATCACCAACCGGGTATTCTTCTACGGAATTAAAACGAATAGAGGAAGAGTACCTATCGACGACTTCTCTTGAGTTTTCAAAAAAACGAACGTGTCCTGCCGAATCAAAACTTGGTACGCTAGCAAATATCTTAGAACCCCTCTTTGCCTTCCCCAAAACAAGCAAGTCTTCTTCTACATGCTCAAGAAATTCAAATGAACAGTAAACAATATTCTTTGGCCCTTTTTCAGTCGCTTCAAAGAAAGTATTTGTACTGGATACGACATCTTTTTCATAAAAATTTACATTAGGATTTGAAATAAGATCTTTAGCCATACTTACTGCTTTTGGCGAAAAATCATACCCAAAATATAGATTTCTTGAACTTCTTTTAAAAAACCCTTTTTCCTCCAGAACCTTGGCAAAATGTCCGGGTCCGCACCCTATATCAACAATTTTCATTGGCCCCTTTCTTTCTGAAAGTCTGCATATAAGACTTGCTGCACGAGACCAAGTTGGATAATAGGCTACAAGCTCCTCTGGCATGCCAAGATAAGGACTGTCATCTCTAGAGTAAACCGAATCATAATAATCTGAGCCCTTCTCTTTCATTCTATCCCTCATTTCTTAGTTCTTTAAGCCTCTTAATTATATCTTCTGGCAAGATCTGGCTTAATTTGTGCTCGGGAGGCAAAAATGGAACTTGAATGTCTACAATCTTACTCTTTCTTCCTAAAGAAAGATTGTTGTAACCATCAGTATCGAGCCCCGTTAGGTACGAGTCAGACTTGTTTAAAGAGACCTTCATCTTTCCTTTTTTTTGCTCTATTTGAGCAAAAATCCTTCCGTCAACGCCCCGCTTGCAATAAACTTCTTTTAAGAGACCCATAAGCTTGTGCTTTACGGCCATATTTAAGCAACATGGATGTGATCTCATATTTTTTGATTTATGAAACAAAAGAGTACTATGATCATATAATGCTAAGGAGTCTGTTTGAACATTGTAAAAATAACCCTTTTTTGTCTGAACCCAATCTGAATCTTCTGCTTCAAAAATATCCATTGTTTCTCTAAGTCTGTGTATCTGCGAAAAGCAGTCTGCAGCCTGAAGCATAAAGACCTTAGAGGTATCTACCGAAGAGTGTTGGTGAATTAACATCCACTTTTGAAATAATGGCATCCACTCCCTCAGTCCCAAGAAAACAATTCTAGAGCACCCAATACTTTTTAGGGCATCTAAGTACTCTTCGCATAGCAGGTCCCCTATTTGCTCGTCCCCAAGCTCTTCTGCTATAACAAGCTCCCACGAAAAGTTTACGCCAACCTGCCTCGCCAAGCTCTCAAAAGCTATCCATGCAATCTTTTTTGAATTAAAAATAGGCAATGCGACTGTAAGTAAAGGGTCCTTATCTCGATCGGACAGAATAACGACTTTGTTTATCTCATAATCTTTTATGAATTTTATAGGATCTTCTGCATAACTCTTATCTTTATACTGACGAGCCCTTCTTCTGGAAGTTTTTTCAGTAATACGTCTTTTGGTTTTAGGCGTTGCAAAACCACTTTTCGCTCCATCGTAAGCCTTTTTGTTAGTATAGGAACTATCTCGAATATAGGCTCGCTTGGCCCTTCTAACAACCTCTCTAGCCTCAGATATCTCGCCATTCTCTATAAGAGCTTGCACCTTTGCTTTATATATGGCAAAATTCTCTGCAGCCTTTTCTCTCTGCATTTCTTTTCTTTTTTTGGTCCTCATTATAACTCCAAATAAATACCCATTTTAAAAGATAGTTATTATTATTAGTTTTACACTAATGACTTTAAAATGCTCATAAACTCTGCAGCTCTTATTTCGTGATTATGATTTTGAAAAACATAGGAAGAAAGAATCTTGGCCCTATCTTTTGCTTCTTTTTTATTTTTTATAAAATAGCTTATATCATCAATAAGCTTTGAAGTATTACTCTTAGAATACTTTATATAAGTATCTTTCGGAAAAGCCTCCAGGCCCTCTGTTTCCGTACACACAAGCATTGCTCCTGAGGCAGGTATTTGTAAATACTTTGCAGTCAAATAATTACAGGTGCCACCGCATGTCAGCCCAAACCTATGCCTTCCCAAAAAACGCTGATAAGAGGGTCCGGTGATCATCTGCCTTTTACCCGTATTTTTATCTATAACCTTAGAAGAGCTAAGCATACCTGCCTTATCTAAGGCTGCTATCGCTGCACGACGATGGGAATAAAGACCGTCTGAGTAATCGGAAGTTCCAAGGAAGGCAACCTTAGGGCTTTTAGAGAGATAATTTAGCCTATTGTACTTTAAGTATAAAGACTTATCGACCGAGAAGGGTAGGTAAAACCTATTTACCGGGCACGGATGCTCTAAAGAGACTTTGTGTCTAAAGATAGCGGCAGAATAACCTAGATCAGAAAACCACCGTGCCTGATCTTCGACAAAGCCATCTCTGCAATAATCTGTAGTTACATGGACCTTTGGAAGATTAATTTTTGATATAGCATCCTCTATCCACTTATATAGAGATATATTATCCTTAGTTCCATAGTTAGATCCATTTTTGTTATATGTCATAATAAAGTCAATTTTATTTCTAACTATAATTTTTTGGATCTGACTATAAAGATCAGTTCCAGCAGTGAAGCTAGCTGATTTCGGAACTCCAAGCGTAAGCCTTCTCTTTGAAAGCAAAAATATTTTGCAGAAGTTTTTCTTATGCATATATCTAATGAAGTCAAAGTGCAGCTCAGAGTTGTGACCCGGATTTCTGTTTTCTATATATAAAATATTTGGTTTATACACTTCTTTTGCTCTTGTCTTTTACTTTATTAGCCAAGCCATGCTTGCTTCCGTCATATGCTTTTTTAGATATATAACAGCCATCTTTTTCCCATTTTTTCTTTAAACTATCTGAAAAAGCTCTTGCAGAAGCCTCTCCTTTAAACTTTCTTATTTTTTGTGTGTATTCATAATACTTTGAAAAAGCTATGCCCGCATCTGGAGCAGAGTCATGTTCTCCTAAAACAAGATCGATGCTAAAGTTTGAAAAACCTAATTTTTTCGCCCTTTTTGCAAAGTCTCTGTCTCCTCCCATGACATCTCTAAACTCAATATTCTGTAGCGCCTCGGAGTTCCAGAGCTTTAGAGATCCAACGTTTTGCTTTAAAAAAAGATCATACAGCAAAGAAGATACGTTAAGAATTCGCTTACCCTTAACTTCAATCTGCCTTCCAAAGCTAAGCAACTTTGACAAGGCCTCTTCTTTCAAATACATGTCTTCATCGACCTGAAGACACCACTTTGCCTTTTTGGCCTCAACTCTCATCTGATTTAGCCAAGCAGCTTGTGGTGCATAATCTTTTATCACGACAGTTTCTATAACCAAAGGATTGTTCTGCTCAATAAACTTAATTTTCCGCCTACACTTATCGAAGGTTGGCGATCCAACTGTGCCTATACATATTATGACTGAATCTACCAAAGCTTTATTTCCTTAAAAAATTTAATATCAAACTTATCTGTTTCATTATTTGGTCCTGCAGAAAATGGCAGCCTATCTGTCTTGTAATCAAAAAAGCAATCCTTTAAATTTTCTTTTATATTTTTTCTAAATCTTTTTACGTAAACAGCCCTAGTTTTTGATCCGGCCCTTGAAGCGGGACTTGTAGTTAGGGAGTCTGGCAGGTATAAGGACTTATAAGTTAGTTGCTTTGTATTAAAAATAGAACTTGAGCCATAATAAGCAAGAAGTCGCTCTCTAAATTCTGAATCAGCACCAAAACGTACTGGATGAAAATACCCAATATCACTCAAAACCCTCGCTCTTTCGAAAAAAAGTGCTGCCTCACAAATCTTCTTCGAGCCCCTATAGGCTCCTTCTCTATCTTGCCTTATATACATGCAGATAGCTGCTTGGACTGTTTTTTTGTTACCAGAAACAGCCTTTAGTAAGCTGCTTATATGATTTTTTTCCAAAAAGTCATCTCCTCCTAAAAATGTAGCAAACCTACCGGTCGCCTTGTCTAAGGCATAATTGCAACACATGTAGTGTCCATAGTTTTTAGAAACAGCTATAAGCCTAACTCTTTTATCTGAAATTTCTTTGATAATCTTTTCGCAAGTCGCACTATCCGAGAAGTCATCAACAACAATAATTTCTAAATTTGAGTGATCTTGATTAATGCAAGATGTTATTGCTTTTCTTAAAAATTTTTCTTTTTTATAATTTGTTATTATAATTGAAACTTTTTCCTCTTTTCTCATAAATACTTACCTTATCTTACTTGCTGATAAAAAATCACCTAGAAATAAACGAAAATACATCTTCCCATCTGCTCTTATACTCTTTTATATTAAAAGATTTTATAGCAACTTCTCGTCCAGCCGCGCCAAGATCTTGCTGCAAAGAGTTTGAAGACAGAACCTTTTTTAAACATTCAAGCATCTCGCTCTTTGAATCTGCATACAAACAGTGCTTTTTGTCCTCTAGGTAGTTTTCTATTCCAAAGTTCTTAGTGGTTACCAATGGGGTGCCACACATTAATGCCTCCCCTCTAACTCTGGGCATTGCACTCCTTGTAGTTGTATTAAAAAAGACACTATATTGATTATATTTTTTTACCAAATCATCTAAAGGAAAGCTGCCTATCGCTTCTTTTATATCATCATTTCCATGTCCAAGAAGGTCGCATACTTTGAGATGATCTGCCACCCACCTCCACTCTTCGTACCCCATAACCCTCTGTCTTTGCTTAAATAAAGCTGCGGCAGATAAAACTCTTCCATTTCTGCTCATACCAAGGTCTTTAAACTCTGACGGATCAAATCCATGAGGTATATAGAAATGTTTTTTTCTAGGCCACTTAGACTTATATCTGTCCATTACAACCTTTGAATTCCAAACAACTGCCTTTGTCCAGGCGGGTATTTCATACGGCAAATGCGTTTGCATCACGGCAATGCCAGGAGTTCTTTTTAGCATTATTTTTTTATTGTAATAGCTATAATCAACTCCCGCTCTAACCATAACTATATCAAACCTTGATCTAAGCAGTTCCTTTCCATCTACATACTTAACATTTCTATTTAAAGGTCTGCCTAAGGCCTTGTGATCAGGCTTTCTTCTGTCTGGCCCAGTACACAAAAAAGATTTGTTAACTTTAAAAAACTCATACTGATGGCCTCCGTGGACAAGCCAGTCGGCAACTTTAATATTCTGCATTTTACCCCCCCTGTATTATCGGTATTTTAAAAATCTTTCTTTTAGCAAAATTGTCTCGGCAAGCCTGGAGAATGACTTTATGCTCATTCCTTCTGCAATCTTCTTGGCAGATATTCTTTTTGATTTATAA